>ERZ1740058.113-NODE-113-length-69071-cov-8.099904_pt1 | contig 69071 bp, 62 predicted proteins | sample MGYA00581745_ERZ1740058 | MGnify/ENA primary metagenome ERZ1740058 (study PRJEB43018, sample SAMN04849742) | marine metagenome | isolation source: floating plastic debris | place: Pacific Ocean | collected 2008-08-30 | study: EMG produced TPA metagenomics assembly...
ATGGTGGCCGTCAACCGTGTCGGGCAGCAATGCGATGGCATTCCAGAGCTTGAGCAGGTACAGGTGCAGGTGCACGAAGAACCCCGCGATGAGCAGCGGCGCGACCCAGAAGAAGCTGCGGGTCGGGATCTCGATGTTGAGCACCGGCAGATCGGTGCTGGCCCCGTACCGGAAGAAGTCCGCATCCTCAACGCCCAGCAGTGTGACGCCCGCGAAGGCCAGGAAGCCGAGCATCAGGAACCAGCTCGCCCGGGCCTGTTTGGAGACCTCGGCCACGTGCTCGAGGCGGCGCTTCACCGAGTCGTCGGGGCCCGATTCTGGTGCTGGTGAACTCTCGGCCATCGTGCCTGCTCCCACTGTGGGTCGCCGGACACTAGACCGCTCCAGGGGGTCGGTGGGCAAGGCCTCTCGCCCGCAGCGAGACGCAAACACCCCAAAGAAAGGGGAGACGCTCCGAGCGTCTCCCCTGCGTGGGTCAGAGTGGTCTGGTGCCCGCCACGCCACGCGTGGCGAGAGCGTTACTTACGGGCAGCCCGCGTCGAACTCGTTCTGGAACGCCAGGAAGTCGAACAGCGTGAGGCTGCCGTCGCCGTCGAAATCGGCGGCCAGGTCGCCCGAGTCGAACAGGTTCTGGAACGCCAGGAAGTCGAAGAGGGTCAGCTCACCGTCACCGTCGAGGTCGGCGCGGCAGCCGCCGGGCAGGGCAATGCGGGCGAAGAGGTCGTTGGGGATCGTGCCCGCGAAGTCGTCGGTGCCCGCGACGAAGTACAGGTGCGTGTCGTCGAGGTACGCCGCGAACTGGGCGTCGCTCTGGTTCAGCGTCACGATGCGGCGCTCGTCGGGCGTGCCGCCGACGTCGACGGTGACCGTGTCGCCCACACGCACGAGCTCGGTGCGCGTGCCATCGGGCGCAACATAGATGATGACCTGGTTCTTGGTGACGATCGTCGTGCCGCTCGAGCCGCCGGCCTCGAAGGTCTCGGTGTTGCTCGTCGTGCCGCCGACGATGTAGCCGCCCTGCGCGTTCTGATCGACCGCGACGACCGGGGAGATCAGGAAGCCGACGTCCTGGGACTCCCAGGTCTCGCCGTCGATGGTGCCGCCGACCAGCCCGCCCTCGCGGAGCACGACCTCATCGTTGATGACCGCGAAGACCGTCGCGAGCGGCGGGAAGCCGCCTGCGGGCACGGCGTACGTGTTGCCCTGCGGAGCGACCCAGCCGGCCTGGGTGATGATATCCTGGCCGGCGATGGTGTCACCCTCGCGGTAGATCGAGCTGAAGTCACCGGTAGCCTCATCGCGCGTCGCGAAGAAGTTGTCGTCGTCGGTCGAGCCGTCGAGGTCGCCGTAGACGCCCACGACCGGGTCCTCGCCGTCGTTCTCGAAGAAGAAGACGGCGCCGCGCAGGGCGTTCGCTTCACCGGTGCCGATGTTCTGCACGAAGCGGCCGGGGACGTTGTCCAGGTCATCGAACTCGCCGAAGAGCTCGCTGAAGCCGTCGGTCGGATCCCACAGGATCGCCTGCTCTTCGCGTGCCGAACCGCCGTCGGTCTCGCTGAAGGCGATCTTGCCCGTGTTTGAGATGGTGGGGCCGGAGATGACCTCGAAGTCGCCAAAGCCGCCGGGACGCTGGAATGCCGGGTTTTCTTCCTCGGCGATGAGCGTCGCGCCAACGCCCGGCTCGATCAGCCAGATGGCGTCGGTCGTCGCGCGTGCGGTCGTGCTGCCCGAGAGGGCGATGAGCCCATCGTCGTTGATGCCGAGCCCGCGCTCGGAGATGTAGAAGACGTCGACCGAAGCCGCGGGGACGGTGCCCGCCTCGCCCGACGTGTTGACGACGACCGTACCAGTGAGGCCCTGGCCCGACACGATGTACTCGTTGTCGCTGGCGCTGGTCTGGTTGACGCGGATGGCCCATCGCGAGCGGTCGGGGCTGTTGCGCACGCGGTACAGGCCGGTCTGCCAGATCGTCGCCTGGTCGCCGCCGGCGGTCTGGACGCCAGGGATCGGGCCATCGGAGTAGAGGATGGGTTCGATCTGGGCGATGGCGGCCGAGGCCGTGCCGGCAGCCAGCACGAGCGCGAATGTCTTCGTGTTCATGGTTTGTCCTCCGTGGATCTCGGTTCTCTCGACGCACTATCTCGGAATGAGGATGTGTTGTCAAGCCGCACGGAGACGAAGTCGGCCAGTTGCGTTGCTATTCGGTGGTTCGTGCGGGACAGACGACCGATAGCCGCGCATTGGCTACATCACGCCGAGCGCCGCGGGCCGTATTCCAACAGTGTCGATCCCACGCGGCAAACGCGTGATGGCGCTTCGGTTCAGCCGGACTCGCCAATGCCGAGGCGTGCAAGCGGCACGCACCCCTCGGGGCTGCCTGCCGCGGTCCTGTGCTCGCGAAGGTTCGCGAGCAAGCCGAGCATGTCCTCGCGCGGCGGGGCGGTCAGCACGAGGGGCTCGCCGGTGATGGGGTGCTCGAAGGCGAGCAGGGCGGCGTGGAGCATCTGGCGGTTGATTGTCGTGGGCGGGATCGTCTCGCCACTCGGCAGCTCGAAGAACCGCCCGCCGTACATGTCGTCGCCGACGATCGGCCAGCCGCGATGCGAGCAGTGCACGCGGATCTGGTGGGTGCGGCCGGTCTTCAGTTCGAGTTCTAACAGGGCGAAGTGCTGGTCGCCCACCGGCCGCTCGTGCAGGCGGTACCGCTCGCGCACGCGGACGATGGTCTGGCTGGGCTTGCCGAGCTGGTCGTGGCGCACCACCATCTTCTCGCGGTAGCCCTTGGCCTTGCTGGGGTGGGGGCCGATGGGCTCGTCGATGGCCTCGATGTCGGGATCGAGCGCGCCCTTGGGCTCGCCATGGACAATGGCAAGGTATCGCTTGTCGGTCGTGCGCTCCTCGAACTGCCGGCCGAGCTTCCAGTGGGCCTCCTCGGTCTTGGCGAAGAGGATGACGCCCGTGGTGTCGCGATCGAGGCGGTGTACGACGCCCGGGCGCGCGAGGTCGGCGCCCAACGGCGACAACTCGCCACCCGAGGAGTGCAGGAAGTGCCACGCCAGGGCGCTGAGCATCGTGCCGGTGTTGTGGCTGCGGGCCGGGTGCACGATGATGTCCGGCCGCTTGTTGAGCGCGATGAGGTGCTCGTCCTCGTAGAGCACGTCGATGGGGATGTCCTCGGGCTCGATCTCGCCCGAGGGCGGCGGCGGCAGCACGAGGGACACCACGTCGTTCAGGCGCAGCTTGGTCGACGCTCGCGCGGGCCGGCCGTTGACCGTCGCGGCCCCGTCGTCGAGCATCCGCTGGATCTGGCTGCGGCTCATGAACGGGATGCGGCTGGTCAGGTACTTATCGAGGCGATCCTTGATATCGCGGAGCAGCGTGAGCTCGACGCGGCGGGCGTCCGCGTCGTCGGGGCCGAGGCGTTCCACGGCGGCGCGCAGCGCATCTTGATCGACCTTGCCGCCAGCGTCGATCAGGTCGGGCAAAGGGGAGTCGGGCAGCTGTGCTTGGTCGCTCACTGGCCGGGGTCTGGTTCGGGCTCGGTCGGCTCGGCCGGTTCGGGCTCGGGCTCCGGCTCGGGATCCGAAGCCGGCTCGTCACCCGCGGGCGGGCCGGCGGGGTCGCCGAACATGCCGCCTCCGATCTCGCCGAGGTCGCCCGGGTCGCCGAAGTCCAAGCCGCCGCCGAGGCCGAAGGGATCGTCTTCGTCGCGCTCGTCCGGGTCGGTCGGCACGATCGGATCGGGCGTGGGCAGCTGCGCGGTTGCGGGCAGGGTGAGTGGGCTGGTCAACGCGTCGAGGCTGGCGATGCGCGCGCCCGCGACCTCGGCGATCGCGCCGAATCCGGCATCGCGATCGATCTCGGCGGCGCGCTCGTAGTGGCCCCGGGCGGCGTCGAGCTCGCCTCGGCCCTCCGCCGCCGCGGCCAGGCCCATGGACGCCCGGACACGCAGCACATCAGCGGCGTCCTCGGCGTCGGCGACCTGCTGCAGGGCCTGCGCGGCCTGCTGAAGGTAACTCATGCGAAGTTCCTCGTCGAGCAGCTCTTCCTCGGGGTAGCCACCCGTGACGTCGGCCTGCGCGCCGATGACGACGCCGCGACGTACCGCGCTGAGGTAGGCCTCGCCGGCCGTCAGCCGGGCCACGTGGGCGACCGCGCCGACATCGCCGTATTGGTCGGCGAGGGCCAGCAGCGTGTCCGGACTCGTGGCTTGGGCGCTCGTGGCCAGCGCGAGCTGGACGAAGGCCTCGTCCGTGCGCTCGTCGGCCTTCTGGTTGAGGAAGCGGCGGCCGCTGAAGGCGAGCGCGACGAGCGCGACCACGATCAGGATCCGCGGGCCCCACTTGAGCAGGAAGTCGCGAAATTCCTCATTAATCCGCGACTCGTCGAGCCCAGCGCGGTCCTTGATCTGTCCCTGGCGTTCGTCCATAGGCGGAGTTTAGGAGGGGCGGGTTTCGGGCGTCGCCTCCCAGAAGGCCCAGGAACCCGGGTGGGCCAGAGCGGAGTCGCTTATCAGGCGTTGGCGGACCATGCGGGTGAAGTCCTCCAGGCCCGCCCCGGTGGTGGCGGAGATGGCGACATCCGCCCAGGACGGCGGCGGGCCATCGAGCAAATCGGCTCGCATCGCGATTCGCAGGGCTTCGGTATCCGGGGCGTGGGAACCGGCGTCCTGGCACCAGAGGATGAGGTCCGCCGCCGCGATCGCCTCGCGAGCCAGGGCTTGGGCCTCGACCAAGACCTCGTCCTCGGCGAGGTCCACCCCCGGCGCGTCCAGCCAGCGGACGAGCAGCCCGTCCAGTTCGAGGTCGACCGCCACCGCGTCCCGCGTCACGCCCGGCCGGTCGGCCACGCGCGCCACGGTCCGGCCGGCCAGCGCGTTGGCGAGGCTCGACTTGCCGACGTTGGCCGGCCCGGTGGCGACGACCAGCGGCGGGTGCAGCAGGCGAGAGAGTTCAGCGGCGACATCGTCCGGCACACGCGCCGCGCCGGCCGCCCATCGCTCGGGCTGGCTGAGCAAGTGGGTGATCGCACGCTCACCGCGCACGCGGCCGAGCGCCGTGAGCATCCGTGCTTCGATTTCGTCGGCGGCCTCGGGCCAACACGGGTCGGCGTCGGTGCGCTCGATGCCGGCGTCCAGCAGCGCTCGCATCAGCGATCGGCACACCTGCACGCCGCCGTGTGGCGTAAGCAGTAAGACGTGCACGCTGGGGCGGATGGCAAGCAGGGTGTCGACGCCCGGCACCGTGCGCAGTGCGGCTCGACCGACTGTGGGGGCCTGGAACCCGATCGCCTCGCACGCAGCATCAACATCGCCGACCACCTCGAACACGGCGACGGCCGAGGCGATGCCTGTGGTGGAGCGTTGGGCGAAGGAGGTCGGGGACGGCACGGGGCAGGGTACGAGCGTGGGTGGGTCGACGACCTGCTTCAGAGCGTGCTCGCGGGTCTGAATTGTCCGCACTCGGGACAACGGGACATGCCCGCGTCGAGCGTGTAGCCGCACGCACCGCACTGGTCGCGTGAGATTCGCTGTAGCTTCCGGCGCCCGATCAAAAGCCACCATGCGAGCGCCAGAGCGCCGCCGTAGATCAGTGTGTTTCCGATCAAGCCCGTCCAGATGGGCAGCGCAGGGAACACGAGCGCCGCTCCCCAATGCCCGCGAATTCCGAGTCGGAGCAAGCCATGTTCGCGGCGTCCGGTACCGGGTGGTGCTTGGAGGTGTGCGATCGAGTAGGCGACATGCATCGGCCAGCCGGCGGAGTAGCCCTCGACCATGTCATAACCCGACGCTGGCGATCTGCGGAGCCGGGGTAGCCGGGGGTCATAAATACTGAAGCGTGGGTTCGTGACCATCAGCGACGGACCGGGGCCTGTGAACACGCCCGGCTGAGGTACGGCCTCGCTTTGCTGGAATCGCATAAGCGAGGGCTGATGCAGCCTGCTCTGGGACGGATCGGTCCAGAACCTCTCGGAGATCTGATAGGCCGTCCCGTCGTCCGCTCTGTAGAAATTGAGGGTCGTGGTCGACTGGGGGCCGTGCGCCTTTCCGAGCTGTGACGCGATCGCGGCGACCGGCAGGCTGGCAATCGACAGCACGAGCCCGATGATCAGGCACCAAACAGCGACGCGCCACGAGAATGCGGGCCGGTTCTCCATGCCAAAGCTCTAGGCAAGCTTCGGCCAGCCCGTTTCCCCGATGTGCGTTGGAGTGGGTTCGGGCGATGCCCAATCGGGCCGATATCGAACAAGTGCCCGTGCCGCCCCGTCCCTACCCTCTCCTGGCACACCAGCCGCCTTCCAGGGAGACCCAGATGACACGCCTCGATTCGCCGCCTTCGACCTCTTCCATGCCCGCTTTGGCCCCCGGCCTGGCTGGCACCGCCCTCGCCAGCGATCCGGCCATCGACGCCGCCATCGACACGCTCGTCGAGCGGGTGGGCGAGCACAGCAAGGCCATCACCGACGTCCGCCCGGCCCAGGGCGAGGCCGCCGCCAGCTTCGAAGAGATGGTCGCCCGGGCCGAGGCCATGAAGGGCCGCCCGCTGTTGTACAAGTTCATCGGCAGCGGCATCGGCAACGGGGCGTTGGTCGAGCTGGCCGACGGTTCGGTGAAGTGGGACATGATCTGCGGCATCGGGGTCCATATCTTCGGCCACAGCCACCCCGAACTGATCCGGGCCCAGGCACGCTCGTCGCTCGACGACGTCGCGAAGTCCGGCAACCTGCAGAGCAACTTCGAGGCCTACCGCTTCGGCGAGAAGCTGCTCGAGCTGGCCAAGCGCAATAGCCGCCTGAGCGAGGCGTTCATCACCACCAGCGGCGCGATGGCCAACGAGAGCGCGCTCAAGGTCTGCTACCAGAAGAACTACCCCGCCGGCCGCGTGCTGGCGTTCAAGCACTGCTTCATGGGCCGCTCGGTCACCATGGCCCAGATCGGTGATTCGCACGCCGGCCGCGACGGCATCCCGCTGACCACGCAGGTCGACTACATGCCGTTCTGGAACGACGTCGCCGTCGAGAAGGTCGGCGGGCCGACGGCATTCATCGACCACGCCGTGTGGCGCTTGAACCAGTTCATCGAGCGCTACCCCAAGCAGCACGCGTGCTTTATCTTCGAGCTCGTGCAGGGCGAGGGTGGGTTCAACACCGCGCCGCGAGAGTACTTCACCGCCCTCATGGACGTGTGCAAGGCCCACGGCATCGCCGTGTGGGACGACGAGATCCAGAGCTTCGGCCGCACGCGACAGATGTTCGCCTACGAGACGTACGACCTGGGCGATTACGTCGACGTCTTCTGCGTCGGCAAGATGACCCAGGCCTGCGCGACGCTGTGGACCGACGAGTACAAGCCGCGCCCGGGCCTCTTGAGCGGCACGTTTACTGGAAGCGGCACCGACTTCACCGTCGGCACGCGCATCCTCGAGATGCTCGACGAGGGCGACTACTACGGCGAGAACGGCAGCAACGCCAAGCACCACAAGGCCTTCCGCGAGCAGGTCGAGGCGATGATCAACCGCCACCCCGAGTGGTTCCCGCCCGCGCTGTTCCAGAAGGAACTCGTCGGCGGCGAGGGCGGCATGATGCGCTTCACGCCCTTCGGCGGCGACAAGGCCAAGGTCGCCGCGGCGTGCAAGGCTTGCTTCGAGGAGGGCGTCATCCTCTTCTGGTGCGGCCACGGCCCATACCACGTCCGCATGCTGCCGCCGATGGGCGTGATGAAGCTCGAGGACTGGCCACGGGTGTTCGCGGTTGTCGAACGGGCGCTGGCGAAGGTCGCGGGTTGATCTGGGTTTAATCAAGGTTCTTTATGCACATCATCCGCCGCTCAAGAATCGATGACGTCGACACGCTGCTGAAGCTGGCGAAGATGGTCCACTTTATCAACCTGCCGCCCGATCGCGAGATCATCACCGAGAAGATCATCCACAGCCGCAACTGCTTCAAGCACGTGGCGCGTGGCGAGCCGCTGGATGATGATCCCCAGCCGAGGAACAAGCCCGGGCGTGCGAACTCGAGCTCCGGCCTCAAGAAGACGCTCAGCGAAACCAAGCTGTTCATGTTCACGCTCGAGGACACCGAGTCGGGCGCGACGTTGGGCTCGAGCCAGCTCGTGAGCTCGATGGGCGGGCCGGGTAACCCCAACGTCAGCTTCAAGATTTCCGAGCGGAGCTTCTTTAGTGAGAGCCTGCACACGGGCGTGACGCACAAGGTCGCCACGCTCAACCTCGACGAGAGCAGCCCGACCGAGATCGGCGGTCTGATCCTCCAGCCGGCGTACCGCGCCCACAAGGCGCGATTGGGCCGCCTGCTCAGCTTCGTGCGCTTCCACTTCCTCGGCCTGTACCGCGAGCACTTCGCCGATCGCGTGCTGGCCGAGATGATGGCACCCATCAGCGACTCGGGCGACAACGAGTTCTGGGACGCCTTCGGCCGACGGTTCATAAACCTCAGCTATGAGGAAGCCGACCGCTTCTGCCAGTACTCGCGCGAGTTCATGTTCAGCCTGCTGCCGCGAGAGGACATCTATCTCACGCTGCTCCCGCCCAAGGCGCGGCAGGGGGTCGGCCAGGTCGGCAAGGACACCGTGCCTGCGCGCCGCATGCTCGAGAAGCTGGGATTCGCATACGAGGGCGTCATCGATCCGTTCGACGGCGGCCCGCACCTCCACGCGAACACCGACGAGAGCCCCCTCGTACGAGCCACGCGGCGGGTCGAGCTCGGCAAGGGTGCCGCGCCGTCGGCGTGCAAGGGCATGTCCATCTTGAGCGTGCTCGACAAGGAGGGTGAATACCTCGCCATCCAGACGCCGCTGGTCGATCGCGGCCAAGCCGTCAGCATCCCGCGCAGCACCATGGCGTTGCTGGGCGTGAGTCAGGGCGACGAGGTCGCGTGCACGGTGATCGACCCGATGCCGACCATGGACGATGTGCCCACGGCACCGAAGCCCAAGCGTGTGTCGCGAGCCAAGACCACCAAGAAGTCAGCACCAAAGAAGACCAAGAAGAAGACCACACGCAAGACCACGACTCGGAGGAAGAGCACCGGATGACCACCGCCGCGACCGCAACTGGGGACGTTCTCGCCAACCCGCCCGCCAACCTGATCGCCGGCAAGTACGAGCCGATCGCGGGCGATGCCCTCGTCTCGTACGACCCGTCTGAGCGCGGCCGCATCGTGTGGTCGGGCTCGCCCGTGGTTGATCATGTCGATCCGGCGGTTGCCGCGGCGCGAGAGGCCCTCAAGCCCTGGAGCCGGTGGGACATCGAGAAGCGGGCCGACGTTCTATTACGGTACAAGGCGATCGTGCAGGATCGCGCCGCCGACATCGCCGATCTCATCGCCCAAGAGACCGGCAAGGCGCTGTGGGACTGCAAGGGCGAGGCCGCCGCGCTCGCCGGCAAGGTCGATATCACGCTCGAGCAGGGCGAGCACGCGGGCCGTCAACGCGTCGCGGGCTTCTCGCTGAATCTCGGCGACACGAAGGAAGGCCGCTGCTGGTTCCGCCCGCACGGCGTGATGGCGGTGGTGGGGCCCTTCAACTTCCCGGCCCACCTGCCCAACGGCCACATCGTGCCCGCGCTGCTCACCGGCAACACCGTCGTGCTCAAACCCAGCGACAAAGTGCCCGCCGTGGGCCAGCTCATCATCGAGCTGTTCCAACGAGCGCTCGACGACGCGGGCGCACCCAAGGGCGTGGTCAACCTCGTGCAGGGCAAGGCCGACGTCGCGCAGAAGCTCGTAAACCACGACGGCGTCGACGGCATCCTGTTCACCGGATCGTGGCCCGTGGGCCGCAAGATCCTGGAAAGCAACCTCGATCGGCCCGGCCGCATCGTCGCACTCGAGATGGGCGGCAACAACGGCGTGCTCGTGATGCCCGACGCCGACCTCAAGCAGGCCGCGATCGAGATCGCTCGCGGCGCGTTCGTGACCACCGGCCAGCGCTGCACCTGCGGCCGCCGCCTCATCGTGCACGAGGCCGTCGCGGACAAGCTGATCCCGGCGATCCTCAAGGCCGCCGGCGCGATGGTCATCGGTCCGCCCCGCAGCGAAGCGCCCGTGTTCATGGGCCCGATCATCGACGACCACGCGCGTGACGCGGTGCTGGACTACCAGACCAGGGCGGCCGAGCGCGGCGGCGAGGTCCTCATGCAGGCCAGCGCGCCCGCGTCGCTCGATCAGGGCTCGTACATCACGCCCGGTGTTATGCGTGTCGACAAGTTCACCGCCAACGACGGCGACGACGCCGGATGCGACATCGAAGTCTTCGGCCCGATGCTCCGCATCACCACCGTTTCGTCGTACGAGGAAGGCATCGAGCAGGTCAACGCCACGCGCTACGGCCTGGCCGCCAGCGTCTTCACGAAGGACGACGCCGTCATCAACGACTTCCTCGCGGACGCCCGCGCCGGCTGCGTGAACCTCAACTGCGCAACGGCGGGCGCCAGTAGCAAGCTGCCCTTCGGCGGCCTGGGCACCAGCGGCAACCATCGCCCCGCCGGCGCCTTCGCGCTCGACTACTGCGCGTACCCCGTCGCCGGCATGCTCGAACGCGGCGATGCCGCGGTGGTCGCACCCGGGATGGCCTTCGAGGACTCCTGGCTCGCGTGACTCTTAGAAGTCACGTCGCCTGAAGATCAGGGCCGCGATGCCGAGCACGACGCTCACGAACGCGAAGCTGGTGCCTAACACCCACCACAGAGGTCGATTGTCGAACTCTTCTGCGGTGGCTTCGGAGCCTTCCTGGGCCACGCGTTGCCTGTCGTCTGATGGAGGTGGGGCACCAAGCCGCGCAAACTCCTCTTCATCGATCGTCCAACGGCCTAATAGGGCAATGGTCTCACCGGTCTTTGGCAGGACGGCCTTTACGAAATAGATAACCCGACGCCATCGGCTCGCAATCGACTCGGAAGCTTCGAGCTCGCGTACGCGTAATTTTGTTACGGGCAGCCGGATGTCGCGTGCTTCGAGTTCCGATGAGGTCGGGGCCGGGTCTAGGGCTTCGAGCGGCTCAAGACCCTCGGCTTCACGTTCGGCGTTTCGCTCCCCGAGAATGGCCAGCGTTGCGTTGCGCTCCCTGCGATCGACCTTGGCTTGTTCCAGACGGAGTTCAGCCTTGATGTTCTCATGGATGCTGACCGAGAAGAGGTCACCCGCGTTCACCAGGATAATGGCTGCCCATACAACCGCGGTCAACAGCAGCGCCGCAATGGTCGACCGAGTCAGCAGCCCGATCAAGACGCACACCGCGAAGAGGTAGCTGAACATCGTGACCACGATCGGCACCGCGAGGAAGACCTCTGGCGCCCACGACTTGCCACGGATGCCGATGACCAAGAAGACCAAGAGTGAAAATACAAAGACCTGGAGGGTCATGAAGAGCAATCCGCCCACGAACTTTGTCAGCAAGAGTCGGATCCGCCCAATCGGACGGCTCAGCACGCTCTCGATAGTCCCGCCCTGGATCAGGTCGGGAATCATGCCGGCCGTCGAGATCAAGCCCAGGATCACCGCCACCCAGCGCAGCCACCACGGAACCGCCAGTGCTGCAAACATTGTCCGGTAAAGCAACCCCGGGGGCATGGTCTCACTGGTAATCGTGACTCCAGCAAAGTCGGCGGGCATCTGCCAGATCAAGAACTTCATCCCGTTTTCGTTGATGCTGACCATCGCGAAGACAACGACCACGAGTGAGTTGAGGATCATGGTGATCCAGAAGAGCCGCTTTGCGCACAGTTCGCGATACGCATCTACCAGCAACGCCATGGTTTGGATGATCATGGCCGACCTCCTTGCCCGCGACTGGAAGCTCTGGCGGCCCCGGGAGAGTCGTCATCCTCCACCGCCTGCATAAACAAGTCCTCCAGCGACGGCCGATGCTTGTGAACCTCGCGGATCACGCCCCCCTTCGCACGGATCGCATCGAGCACGGGCTGGATCGTCGCGGCCTCGGTCGTGCCGATCCAAAGGCGGTTGCCATGGACTTCCACGCTCTCGCCCGTCGCCAGCTCTCCACGCAGCCCGACACGCTTGGCCAATCCCGCATCGGTCGGCGGCGCGAGCTCGGCGGTCGGAGATGGGCCGGCGCTCTGTCCCTTGCCGAGCGCCTCGGGCAGCGCGCGTCCGAACGTCGCGCCCGCCGCGTCGAGCTCACCCTCGATCTCGATCTCGTACCGCAGCATGCCCTCCGTCAGCTGCTCGATGGTGCCCAGCGACACGACGCGGCCCTTGTGCATGATGGCCACCGCATCGCACACTTGTTCAAGCTCGCCGAGCAGGTGGCTGTTGATGAACACCGTGCGTCCCTCGTCGCGCATCTGCTGGAGCACGAGTCGGATGTCGCGACGGCCCGAGGGATCAACGCCGTCGGTCGGCTCGTCGAGGATCACCAGGTCGGGGTCGGCCACGAGCGCCTGGGCGATACCGATGCGCTGCCTCATCCCCTTGGAGTACCCGCCAACCTTCTTGTTGTGCCACTCGCGCATGCGCACGAGGTCGAGCAGCTCGTCGGCCCGCGATCGCCGGCTGGCCCGCGGCATCTTCGCCATCGCGCCGAAGAACTCGATCACCTGGCGTCCGGTCAGGTGCTTGGGCAAGTTGTGGTGCTCGGGCAGGTATCCCACCTTGGCCAGTGTGTCCTTGCGGCCGATGGGCTTGCCGAGCACCGTGCCCGTACCGCTGCTTCGCTTCACGGCCGTGATGAGGATCTTGACCAGCGTGCTCTTGCCGGCCCCATTGGGCCCGAGAAGCCCAAAGATCGACCCCCGTGGCACGTCCATCGACACGCCTCGCAGGGCGTGGACCTTCCGGCCAAAGCCGCCATACTTCTTATGGATGTCCTTGATGGAAACCACGGCGTCGGTCATAGACAGCCTCCTCGCACCCGGTGATTCGGGTTTGTCCGCTGGCATTTTTGCGTGTGGCGGCCCGAACTGCAGAATCTGCTGGCCAAGGGTACCTTCGCGCGCAAGCCGGGCCACCGGCGTGCGTCTATCGGGCGAAGGAGCCTGAGTATGGCCACGCTGCGATTCGACTCTCCCCACGATCTCGACGATGCGAGCGCCCTGCGCTTGTACGCCCAGAAGGGCGACCCCGACGCCTTCGCGGTCCTGGCCAACCGCTACCACGCGATGGTGCTGGCGACCTGCCGGCGCACCCTCCGCAATGATGCCGACGCCGATGACGCCGCTCAAGAGACCTTCCTCAGGCTGGCCCGGCAGTCCAGCCGAATCCGCTCCAACGTCGCCGCCTGGCTGCATGCCTGTGCCGTCGGGGCCTCGATCGACCTCGTGCGTCGTTCTCAGGCGAGGTCTCGGGCCGAGGCGGGCCTCCGCGAGCAGTCCAAGCCCGAAGCCGCCGCGTCGAGTGATGAGGCGCTGTGGTGGGATCTCGAGCCCATGATCGACGCCGCGCTAGCCGAGCTTTCCGAGGCCGATCGGCACCTCATCGTGGCTCGATACCTCGCCGGCCGTCCGCAGAACGAACTCGCCCAGGATCTCGGCGTCAGCGAGGGCACGATCTCTCGACGCCTGTCCCGCGCTCTGGCCCGCTTGCGCTCCAAGCTGGCGGCGAGCGGCCTGGCGATCGCCGGCGCTTCGGCCCTGGGTTTGGCGCTCGAGAACGCGGCGGTCGCCACGGTCACGCCCGTCGCCTCGGCCGCGGTTGCGAAGATCGCGATCGCCGGCGTGGGCGTGCAGGCATCGAAGGTGCCTGTCGCGCTCGTACAGACGGCCGCGATCGTCGCCATCGGCGGCGGCGTCACGATCGCCTCGCTGATACTCGGCGGCGGTGGCGGCAGCGGATCGACGCCTCCCATCGCGAGCCTGCCAACCGCAACGGCCACGAGTGTTGCTGCGACATTGGCCCCGGGCCCAGCCCGCCCAAAGAAGACCATCGGGCCGTTCCAGACCATCTCCGCCTACGACGAGGACTTCGGCGAGAGCGGCACGTTCATCACCGTAACCGGGATCGCCATCCGCCGGGGCATGGACCCCATCAGCGGCAAGCCGCGACGCATCCGCCTCGACACGCAACGCACGCGATCGATCCAGGACGATCCGAAGACGCGGAACCTCCGCGAGGTCGCCGAGATCGATGTGCTCACCGCCCGTGTGCTGCCCGAGAGTGACGAGTGGGCCCGATTCAGCCGCGGCCAGAACCTCACGCTCTCGGTCGCGTTCGACCAGTTCGATCGCCTCGTCATTCGCGAGAAGAACGGCTTGGTCCAGATCGGGAAGAACGAGCCCGCGTGGTACGGCGTCCGCCCGCCGCCCGGCTGGGACCAGCGCGACGAGATCCCCGACGACGCCGGCCAGTTCGGCATCCTGGGCCCGTGGACCGAATCCGAGCGCATCCCCGTGACGATCACGGCCGACGAGATCCGCCTCGGACCGGAAAGCTGGAACGCCGGCCGATACCGCATCATCTCGTGGAACCAGGAGGACGGCTTCTCCCGCGTGCTCAGCATCCAGGCCGGCGGGCGAGACCCGCGCCTGATCGGCACCCGCTTCAAGCTGCTGATCCGCGAGGTCGAAGAGGGCTATCAGATCGCGTACTACCCACCCTCCACCGGGCGAAGCGACCGCTGGCCACCGTCCTTCGAGTACGAAGACAGCAACCCCGTTCGCCTCGTCACGCTGGGGAGGGACAAGTAAGTGCCGCCACTCTCCACCACACCTCGACGCGCCTTCACGGTTATCGAGATGGTCGTCGTCATCGCCATCATCCTCGTCCTGTTCGCCATTGGGACGCCGATCCTGTTCCAGGCACGATTCGCCGCACGCGAGGCCCAGAGCCTTAGCAACGTGCGACAGATCCTGGTCGGCATCAACGCCTTCTCGGCCTCGAACGGTTCACGACTTCCCGAAAATCGCGTGAAGGAGAGTGCGGGCGAGTACATCACCTGGCGTCAGCTCATGATCGACCAAGGCTACCTCGACGATTCCAAGGTCTGGTGCTGTCCTCTCCATCCTGATCCCGGGCCCCGAAGCGAGTTTGGCTACCAGGGCGGCGGTCTCCGCTGCGTGGGCGACGTGGCCTCGAGCTACGCGCTCAACGGTCACCTGCTGTGGCGTCGCGCCGTGGGCGATGCCCAAGCCAAAATCATCGATACCGTGATCGATCGGCCGACCCACACGATCTTGGTTGCCCAGACGAACCGCGCCTTCTGCCACCTGCGTGTCAGTCCGCCGGACGTCGCCAACTACTACGGCGATAACCCCGGGCCGTACGGCTACTGGCACAACGGCCGCGGCTTGTACGGATTCCAGGACGGGCACGTCGAGTTGCTGCAGTTCCTCGACACCGGCAGCCCCGACTGCCGCTGGCACAACCGCACCGACCTCACGCCCGATCCGTTCGTGCCCCAGACGCCCGGCGAGACCAAGCCTCACGATCATCCGGATTGGGAGCTGCTGGTGCCGGACATCTACCGCCGCTAGGAAACCGGATCGGCGCAGCTCCACGAGCCATCGGGGCACCGGTGCGCGACGACGTGGAACACGTGCCAGTGCTTGGCGTTGCCTCGCGCGTCCTCGCCGTCGCGCTCGACTTCGTCAAAGTGCTCGAGTGTGTACCGCCCGCGGAACAGCCGTCCGACCTCACGCCGGCTCTGGTGGCTGCGGTCCGGCAGGCTCGCCCACGTGTCGCGATCGCCGAAGAGCTGGCCGGCGAACTTGCCACCAGGACGGATCGACGCGTGGATGCGGTCCCACAGCGCTTCAAACTCCGCGGGCCTGCAGAACGGCAGGCTGAAGCTCGCGTTCAGCAGATCGCAAGGCGGGAGCTCGACCGTTTCCATCTCGGCTCGGCGAATCTCCAGGCGATCGCCAACATCGCTTGGCAGCCGCGGATGGTGCGCCGTGAGATCGACCGCCATCTTGTGCCCGTCGATCGCCAGCACACGCCAGCCGCGACGGAGTAGCTCCATCGTGTCTCGTCCCTCGCCGCAACCCAGATCGATCGCGAACCCGGGTTCGTCAAAAAATTTGAGGGCCTTTACAAGCGTCTCGCGGGGTTCCTTGCCCGCGACGGCCTTGAAGTACCCCGGCCAGTCCCGCGTGTGGGCGCACGCGAACGCCGACGGAGGGTTCTCGGCCTTTGCCAGCTCATCCCACGGGTGCGCCTCGGCTCGGGCCTCCCCGCCAGCGTCTGGGGTGTGTGGTTCGATCGCCATACCGTTGAGCCTATGTACCGAGACCTGCACAGTTTCGTCGACGCGCTAAGAAACGCGGGCGAACTCCTAGAGATCAACGAGCCAGTCTCGCCCACGCTCGACATCGCCCAACTCGCCGACCTCGCGAGCAAGGCCAAGGCGCCCAGCCCGTGCGCACCGGCCACGCAGCGCAACGACCCGCGCTTCCACGACCGTGGCGGGCCGGCCATGCTCTTCACCAACGTCCAGGGCAGCGACTTCCCCGTGCTCATCAATGCTTTTGGCAGCTACCGCCGCATGGAGATGGCACTCGGCCACCGAGTCGGTGCGGATGGTCTGGAGACGATCGCCGACCTCATCGGCGAGCTCACCAAGCCCCAGCCCCCGCGCTCGCTGGGCGAGGTCATCGCCAAGGCCAAGCAGTTCGCGCCGCTGCTGCGCATCCCGCCCAAGCGCATCAAGGGCTCGGGCCCAGTCCAAGAAGTCGTGCTCAAGGGTAACGACGTCGACCTCACGAAGCTCCCGATCCTCCGATGCTGGCCCATGGACGGCGACTTCGAGGCCGTCGGCTATCCGGCTGGTATCAACGACGGCATCGAGGCCCTCGGCCATCCCGACATCTCCGACGAGGAATGGAACGCGAAGTACCGCGGCCGCTACATCACGCTCGCCGGCATCCACACCATCCACGCCGACGACGCGAACGAGAAGCGGCCGGCGAGCCACAACATCGGCATGTACCGCGTGCAGCTGCTCGGCAAGAACCGCGTTGCCATGCACTGGCACCTGCACCACGACGGCGCGAGCCACTGGCGGAGCTGGAAGACGCTTGGCAAGCCCATGCCCGTCGCGATCGCGCTGGGCGGGCCGAGCGTCCTGCCCTACTCGGCGACGGCGCCGCTGCCGCCGGGCATCAGCGAACTGCTCATGGCCGGCTTCCTCAACGGTCGCGGCATCCGCATGTGCCGGGGCGCGACCGTGCCGGTCTGGGTGCCCGCCGACGCGGACTTCATCATCGAGGGCGAGGTCGGCACCGAGGCCGGCTATCCCGGCTGGGATCCACGCTTCACCGACGAACCCCTCGGCTCCGGCGCCGTCTTCGAGGGCCCCTTTGGCGATCACACCGGCTTCTACAGCATGCCCGACCGCTACCCCATCGTGAAGGTCACCGCCGTCACGCATCGGAAGAATGCGATCTACCCGACCACGGTCGTCGGCTTGCCGCCGCAAGAAGACTACTTCCTGGGCAAGGCGACCGAGCGTTTGTTCCTGCCGCTGCTCAAGACCATCGTGCACGACATCGAGGACTACGACCTGCCGATGTTCGGCGCGTTCCACAACTGCGCCATGATCAAGATCCACAAGGCCTACGCGATGCAGGGCAACCGCGTCATGGCGAGCATCTGGGGCGCGGGCCAGATGGCGTGGACCAAGTGCCTGTTCGTCGTCGACGATGATGCCGACGTGCACGATCACAAGGCCGTGTTGCAGCTGGCCGCCGAGCGATGCGATCCGATCGCCGACGTCGTGCTGACCGAGGGCCCGCTGGACATCCTCGACCACGCGGCGCCCGAACTCGGCGCCGGCACCAAGATCGGCTTCGACTGCACCAAGAAGATGCTCGGCGATCGCCTGCACGACGCCCCCCAGCCGCGCACACTTCCGGATCCTGAGCAGATCGTGAAGGGCGTGCCCGGCGCTGCCATGCCCGTGCCCGGATGGTTGTTCATCGCCACCAAGGATCGCGGCGAGGCGGTCGAGTCGCTGTGGTCACGCGTCCACGAAGCCATCGGCGATGCGGTACCGTTCGTGATCTTCCTGGGCGAGAACGTCGACGTCGCGAACGTTGACGAGGCGATGTTCCACTTCCTGGCCAACAGCGATCCGGGCCGAGACGCCCTGCCCGTACGCGAAGGCCGGCGTGTCCGAGCCTGGGACGCGACGCCCAAGACCACCGGCCGCTTGCGCAATCAGGGCGTGCGCGCGTGGCCGCCGGTCATCCGCAGCGATCCGGGCTCGCTCGAACGCATCGAGTCGATCTCGTCGAAGTTCACCGATCCACGTGTGTGCATTGGCCCGGGTTAGGGCGTGCCTGGCTGAACGACGATCGCGCCGGGCCGCAGGCCGGCGCTCGCCCGATCGATGATGCGGACCAATTCGTTGCGCAGCTCGCGGCTTCGCAGGCTCTGGGTTCGGGTGAAGCCGTTCATCACGATCGAGAACGCGACAATGGGCTCCTCGGTCTGCTTTGGCATGACGTATCCCGAGAAGCTGCGCACGCCGTTCAGAAAGCCGGTCTTGCCCACAATGTCGTGGCGGAGCTCGCTCGGCGGCACGAAGTTTCGGCTGAGCGTGCCCTCCCCCGATCGAGCCAGTGACCCGCGGAACGCATCGCGAACGCCGTCCTTGCTCACGAGGTTCATATGGACGAGCAGGGCGCTCAGCGTGGTCGGTGTGACGGCATTGCGGCGGCTCATGCCGCTGCCGTCGGCCAAACGAAGCCCATCGAGCGCGTGCGGGCCGAGCTCGTCGTTCAGGATGGTGCGCATCGAAGCCGCCCCGAGCGACCACGAGCCCGGTTGGCTTGTGATGGCGTAGCCCAAGCGCTTGAACAACGCCTCGGCGTGGAGGTTGTAGCTGTCGGTGTTGCATCGCTTGAGCACCTCGAGCATCGGCGTCTTGATGATCAAGAACGGGTTGCCGGCGTAGGTCTCGTCCTCACCGACGCGTCGCACGACTTCTGACACCGATTCGTGCGGCGCGCCGACGGTCACGCCGGCCGATTCCAGACGCTCGGCTAGCAACTCGCCGAACACGATCGCCGTATCGCGCACCGATGTCGGCGCGCCCACCGACCTCGCGACTCGGCCCGATACCGTCAGCCTGTTGCCCGCCTCCGATCGGCGGATGTGGATGCTGCTGGGCTGCGGTCGGCCGGCCGCGGTGCGCGAGCGCACCGTGCTCGTGATGTTGTCGATCTCTACCGTACTGGCATCGGGCTCGATGACGACACGCGCCGGCTGGTTCAGCGATGTCGGTCTCGCGAACACGTTGACAACGTTGAGGTGGAAGTTCAGTCCGCCTACCTCCGAGCAGTAGTAGTACTGCAACTGCTCGGTCGGCCACGTCGAGTGGATGGCCTCGCGATCGAACACGCGATCATCGATTACGATCTCGCGGATCGTCGGACCCGAGGCCTTCGCGATCGCGTCCACCATGAAGTCCAATAGTCCATCGACGTCCATCGGTTCGGGCAGGTCGGCCAGCAGCGCGGGATCGCCAAACCCAGGGTCGCCCGAGCCCACCACGAACAGCCGCTCGTCATCCAAGATGAACCGCGTCTCGAACATGAAGTCCGTGCCCATCGTGAGCAAGGCAGACGCGCTCGTGAGCAGCTTCATGTTCGACGCGGGGATCATCGGCTCGGCCGCGTTGATCTCCGCCAGCCGCCGGCCGGTCCGCAGATCGACGACGCTCACGCCGATCCGGGTATCGCCCAGGTCGGCGTTCGCGATGGCCCGCTCGATGTTCCGCTGCAGGTCCTGCTGGGCCGCGACCGGCAGCGCCGCGATCAGCATCGAGGCGGCGACGACCAGCCACGCCGACCGAGAGACAACACCACTATCCAGACCAAAACTCAGCCTCATCGACGCCTCCGTGCAGTGTGCGAACCCGAACCGCCCCACCCAAACCGCTCCGAGTCTCCACATCGGCAGCCTGGCCCTCCGTGGGTGAGCCGCCGCGTCTCGCGCAGCCTAGACCGCCAACCCTTCGCAATACGGGCCTAACCTCATCTGCGGAGACGATGATGACCACCCCACCCGATCCGACACCGACCGCTGCCTCTGAAGACCAGCACGACGGCGAGCCGCTGACCGGCCGCGTTCTCGTGGTCGACGACAACGCCCAGAACGCCGAACTGCTCGAGGCGTACTTGGACGACCTGGGCGTCGACGTCGAGGTGGCCCACGACGGCGTCGCCGCGTTGGAGGCCGTCGCCGCCAACCCTCCAGACCTGATCCTCATGGACATCATGATGCCGCGCATGAGCGGCTATCAGGCCACCGAGAGCCTTAAGAGTGATGGGGCGACCAAGTCCATCCCTGTCATCATGGTGACCGCCCTTGGCGAAGTTGGTGACGTCGAGCGGGCCGTCGACTGCGGGGCCGACGACTTCCTGACCAAGCCCGTCAACAAGCTCGAGTTGCTCACCCGCGTGCGCTCATTGCTCAAGGTCCGCCGTCTCCAGCAAGACCTCGACAGCGCCCAGGCCCAACTCCGCAAATTCATGCGCGAAGACTAAGCCCAAACGAGGCCCTCGCGCAAGCCCGGGCTCTTCTTGTTTCCATGCACCAAATTCAGACCAATCAAAAAGCCCAGGCTTGCGCCTGGGCCTCGTCGGTCTCTTCGTTCAGGCTCAAGCAGCCGCGGGCTTGAATTCGCCGGGGTTGCCAGCGGTCGTGTGCTTCAGCGCCGTCTCGACCAGCGAATCGAACAGCTTCGGATCCTCGATGGCGATCTGGCTCAGCATCTTGCGGTTGAGCGTGATGCCCGCGAGCTTCAGGCCGTTCATGACCACGCTGTAGCGGGTCCCGCGCATCTTGCAGGCCGCGGTGATGCGGGTGATCCACAGCTTGCGCATGTCACGCTTACGCAGGCGGCGGTGGGCGTACGCAAACGCGCCGCCACGGATGATCGCGTCCTTGGCGAGGTAGCGATGGCTCTTGCGGGCTCCGTAGTAGCCACGGGCTCCGCGAAGGATGCGCTTGCGGGAACGGTTACGAGCGGCGCCAATACGAACGCGGGGCATGGTTCAGAACCTCCTGCTCGACGCGGGGCGGCTGGTGCATCCAGCCGGCTTATGGCCCGGGCCGAAGCCAATACGAAGCAGAGTCGTGGGTCTTAGCTCTCGGCCGCGGCGGCCTCGCGAGCTGCGCGACGCTGCTCGGGGCTCGGGCTGCGCTTCAGCGACGCGCGACCTTGCGTGCGACCACGCAGGCGGCGGAACAGCAGCTTCTCGAGTCGCTTCGCGTCGGGATTGCTCAGGTAGCGGTCCTTGCGAAGCTGACGCAGCCGCTTGCCGGTCTTCGCAGAGCTCAAGTGCTTGTGGTTCGCCGAGCGGTGGCGGACCTTGCCGGTCTTGGAGATCCGGATCCGCTTGAGCGTGCCCTTGTGCGTCTTGGTCTTCGGCATAGCAAATCAACCCTTCCTAGGCCCACGGGGCGGACGCTCCGCGGGGCCGAGATATTAGGCGGGCTGCCTTGCGAGGGAAAGCTGCGGGAGGCCCTGAGGCCCAGTCTCATACCCGCTCAGGGTACCAGGAACGCGTCCTCGGCCCCGTCCGCCGTCTCGCGGCCGGTCAGGGTCGCCCGGCCGTCGCGGACGAGGTCGCGTTCAACCGAGCCGGGGAGCCAGATGTTGTCGCCGTTCTCCAGGATGGGGCTCGTGAGCCACCGAACGGTGCCGTCGCCGAACAGCACGTGCTGGCCGCGGCCGGAGAAATTCCGGGAGTTCGCGTCGGCCCGGGCGGCCTCTCCGCGACGCGAGGGCGGCACCACCGGCGAGCGATCGGCCAGCAGGGCGCTCGTGGGGGTCAGGTTGAAGGCGTCATTGGTCCCGCCGAACATGTTTCGGTAGCTGTACGACACCTCTTCCAGAGAGGCCCAGTCGCTCGCATCCTCGGCCTTGCTGCTGGTGGGGGCGTTGGGGTTCGTAGGGCTGGCCAGCTGGGCGATCTCGACGAAGCCGTCCCGCGTGAGCGTGAACAGGTTGGCCGAGTTGGAGTGGGCCGGGTTCTCGCCGACTTCCCACCAGGGGTCACCACCCACCGAGGCGCTGGCCTGTGGCAGCGCCCCGTAACTCGCGGCGTACGCGGCCATGCCATTGCCAGCAGCGGCCATCCGGGCCGAGCTGATCGTCCGATAATGCCCATCCCGCATCGAGGTGAGCATCGGCCAGATGACCGACACCCCCACGACGAGCACGGCTGCGATCGACATCAGGTCGGCCAGGCGGATGCGGCCGGCGATCTCCGGCTGCGGCTCGGCGGCGGGCGCGACCGGTGTCTCGGCGACCCTGGTCATCAAGCGATCGACCATGTCGGCAGACACCTGCGGCTGTACGCCGTCGCTGACCAGATCGGCCAACGCCTCGTGCCGTGCCGCCCGGCTGCGCAGCGCAGCGGGCACCCGCTCCGAAACCCCCTCGGCCAGCAGCCAGGCATCCAGGGCCTCGGCATCCAACGGCGCGAGCTCTGGCGGCGCTACGGCATCGACCGAGACCTCGGAGCCCATCGCCCGAAGCACACGCAGCATGGCCAGATCTGTGAGCGTCGAGTCGGCGGAGATCGCGCTCTCGGCATTGAGTAGACCGAAGAGCTCGGCCACGCGCATGTCGCGGGCGTTCTCCGCGGGCTCGCCGGCCATCCAACGATCCACAGCCTCGGCGTCTTCGGCGTTCAGCCGGGCCTCAGGCAGGGACTCTGGTCCGTTGTGGGCGTCGTCCTGGTTCGGGTTGTGATCCGGATTCACCGTGCGCTCCCCTTCGAGTCTCGATCGGCCTTCGCCTGACCGGATTGGCCCTTGGATTGGACCTCGGCCTCGGCGTGGCCGCGCTCGGTCAGGTTCCGCTCCTGCATGACCGCCTTCCAGTGCTTCGCGAACGAAGCAACCGCGGCGTGCAGTCGGCTCTTGACCGTGCCCAGCGGGATCTCCAGGTCGTCGGCGATCTGGGCATAGCTCAGCCTTTGGAAGTACGCCAGCAGGAGGATCTCCCGAAGCGTGGGCGTGAGCCGTTGCACCGCGTCCTGCACGAGCCGCTCCAATTCCTCGCGTTCCAGGCCGGCGTCGGGTGGGGGCACCTCGACCTCAAGCAGGTCGATGAAGGTTGTGCCCTCGCCGTCGCTGGCCACCGGCGCGTTGAGTTCGGACGCCGGCCGCCTGCCCTTCTTACGCAGGTAGTCCCGGCCTTTGTTCGCCGCGATCGTGAAAAGCCACGGCTTGAACCTCCGAGAAGTATCGAAGCTGGCCGCAGACGTGTGGACCTGCAGGAATGTGTCCTGGAACACGTCCTCCGCGGCGTGTGCAGAGCCGGTCAGGCGGTAGAGGAAGCGGACGAGATCATTCCGATAACGCTCGACGAGCTGCCGGAACGCGTCCAGGTCTCCGGCTCGATACTGCTCGAATAGCCGCTCGTCTGGGGTTGGCACTAAGGGCTCCGGCGGGCGATGCGTCGGGAACGCGACGCGTTGGCTCGGGCGCGATACGGATCGGCTGGGAGGCTCGTTCGCTTCCAACCGAACCGAAGACGCACGGTTTCACCAGTGGTGAACCTATCGGGCGATCCCTGCCTCCACCACCACCTCGCCCGTGCTTCGGGACAGGCTCAGCGGGCCATCCACCGGGAACAATGCCCGCCCCTCCTCGCGGAGGGCCACCGCCGGCCCAGCCTCATACGCGGCGAAAGCCTCGGTCGACTCGAACACGTAGCGGCACTCGACCGTGATGGGCTCGCCGGCTTCGCTCGGATCGATCCGGACGACGTGGGCACTCAGGGCTCCTCCGGCCACGACATCCGCGGCGTGTCCGGGCTGGCCGGCCTCGGCATCGCCCGCCATCCAGGCGAGGAACCTCTGCGCTTCGGCCGGATCGGTCGTGCTGGCGGTAACGGTGTAGGCGATCATCATGGCGACGCTAGCCACCGGCCGATGCAATCGGCACCCCCGGCCCGCGTTGAACGTGGGCACGGTGCACCAGGGGGCTGGAACGAGCGGGGCATGCCCAGCCACGAGAGCCACGACCAATCCGATGGCGATGGGCCCGTCGACACCGACGGCAGGGTCGCGCAATGGGTCGCGGAGGCCGCTACCGGCGACCAGGACGCATGGCGCGCGCTCGTGGATGCCTACGCACGCCGCGTGTTCGGGCTGCTCCGCAGCCAGGGCTGCGACCCGGCACGGGCCGAGGAGATCACCCAGAGCGTGTTCGTGACCGTGGCCCGGGTTGTGGGTCGCGGGCAGTACGACGAGCAGGGCCGATTCGACGCCTGGATCTTCCGCGTGGCCATGAACCGCCTGCGGGACGACGCTCGGACCCGCAAGCGTCGGGCGACGTACGAGATGGGCGACGAGGCCGAGGCGGTCCACTTGGCCGCCGCCTCGGCCCCCTCCGAGCAGGACCACTCGGGCCTGCACGAGGCCCTCGCGGGCTTGGCCCCCGCCGACCGCGAGGTGATCGAGCTCCGCCATCGGGCGAACATGAGCTTCAAGCAGATCGCCGAGGTGCTCGGGCAGCCGCTTGGCACCGTCTTGGCCCGCCACCACAGGGCCCTGCGAAAGCTGAGGGCGACGCTCGAGGGGGCGTCGAAATCCACGGCATAGCGTTGGGAGGGATTATGCGGTTCATACACCGTTCTTGGACGTTCGAGAGTGCATTAATCCCCATCGTGGGGCGTTCTATCGCCGGACGGGAGGCTGTTTCCTGATGGCACGCGATGACAAGGACACCATGGCTGGAGTGAACGGCGAACTGCCCGAGGACCTGCGCGAGCTTGCCGGACGCATCGAGTCGATGCCGAGCGATGCGCCCAAGGGCCTCGAGGCCCGAGTCTTCGAGGCGTCGGTCGGCGAGCTTGCCACCGGGCATCATTCGGGTATCGCCGGCCGCATTGGCCACGCGAGGTGGATCGCGCCGATGGCGGCCGCCGCAGCCCTGGGCCTACTCGCATGGGCCGGCGCCTCGTGGCTGTCGCCCGGCAACGCCGTGACGCCCGCGCCGCAGATCGCTCAGGCCGAGGCCTTCGACGAGCACGTCGACGACGTGCTCGCATACGCCGGCTTGTTCTCGGATTCGTCGTGGGACGACGCGTTGGCCGAGGACGCCGACGCGCTCGAGGACGCCTGGGAGCCAACGGTCGAGTCGTGGTCGCTCGATGGCGAGCTGGGGGCGAGCTGATGGCACGAGTTCGATTGGCCGGCTTTGTCGTGTTGCTGCTGGCGGTCGCCTTCGGCACGTCGCGCGCGTGGTCTCAAGAAGGTGTCGCCGAGCGTGCGGAGAGGCCGCAGCGCTTCGAGGCCGATCCGGATCGCCTCAAGGCCGCGCTCGAGCGCCGGCTGGCGACCATCGAAGAACAAGGAGCCCGGCTGCGCGAGATCCTCGGCCGCCTCGACGCGGGCGAGTCACCGGCCGCCATCTTCGCCGAATTGCGAGAGAATGGCGAGCTGAGCATCCTCGGCTCGCTCGCCGATCGTGTGCGCGAGGGCCAGCGTCCGCAGCGCGCCATGGGCGGACGTCCAGCAGGTGGCCAAGCGCGGGCCGTGGAGCCCCTGAACGACGAGGACTACACGCTCTGGCGCAATCGCATCATGGCGTTCTTTGAGGAGCATGCGCCAGAGATGGCCACGCGTTTGCGCGAAGCCGGAGACTCCGAGGAGGCCCGCAACGCCGTGCAACGCTTGCGGCGCGAAGTCGAACGCTTGATCGAGCTGCGCGAGCGAAGCTCCGAGGAGTTTCGGCCAGCGCTGCAGCGGCTGCGCAACGGCATGCGCATCGCCGACATCCTCGGTCGCGTCCGCCGGGCGGCCATGGACGGCTCACTGACCGAAGACCAACTCGTCTCGGTCCGCCAGGAACTGACCGGCATCGTGGCCCAGCAATACGACGCGCAGCTTGCGGCCCGGCGGATCTTCCTCGAGCGCACGAGCCGTCGGCTGGAGAACGCCCGCGAGACCTTCGAGCGCGAGCGTACCGATCGCGACCAGCGCATCGAGTCCGAGGTCGAATCCATGCTCGAGCGCGCCAGGCGCTCATCCGACTCGAAGGGGCGTGCCGAACGCCGCCGACCGGGCTGAGCCTTCTTCGACTTTCTAGCTGACGATCGAGCCGGGGGGGAGATCCGCCAGTGGGCTGACGAGGGCAACCACGCGTTCCTCGGCGCCCTTGGCCGCGTCGCTGCCGGCCAGCAGCATGCCGCGGCTCTCTTCTCCGCGAAGCTGCCGCGGGGCGAGGTTCGCCACGATCACGATGCTCTTGCCCACGAGATCCTCGGGGTTGTAGAACGCCTTGACGCCCGCGCAGATCTGTCGCGGCGTGCCGCTGCCATCATCAAGCGTGAGCACGAGCAGCTTGTCGGCGTTGGGGTGGTCCTTGGCCTCGAGCACCTTCGCCACGCGAAGATCGACGCGGGCGAAGTCCTCGAAGACGATCTCGGGCTTGAAGGGTGATTCGGTCGGGCTCTCGGCCGCGGCGGGCGACGCATCGGTCATGGGCTTGGCTCCTGCCGGCTTCGGGCCGGCGATCTCGGTGGCCAAGATGCTATGAGCCGGGACGCGACCCTTCTGGAGCCGGTGCTTCTGTTGGGTCGGGTTCCGCTTCGGCCTCGGCGGCGAGCCATGCACCTTCACGCCACAGCCGACGCGAGGCATCCACGCCATACCGAGCGGCGAGCGAGTCGGTCACGCGATCGGGATCGGGATCGAGCAGCGGCGCTCCGCCGTCGGCCGCGATCTGCGCACCCCAGCTCTGCTGGATGCCGCGGAGCAGCCGGCTCTCGAACCGCAGATGGTTCAGGAACTCCTCCTCGCTCAGCGGTGGGCCGGGGTTGCCGCGGCATGTTGGGCAGACGAAGGCCTCAACGCCATCCTCGCCGCGTCGCATGATCATGCGTGAGCCGCCGCACTCCAGGTCGGGCCAGTCGCGCAAGGCTCTCTCGAATCGGCTGAGACCGCTCAGTCCGCCACTGCCGCCGAGCAGCCCGCCATACCGCTCGAAGACCTGCCTCACGGCCGGGTTCTCGTAGAGCCGCCGCGCTCGCCGGCCCTCGCCAGAGCGCGCTAGCCCGAGCGCGTTGGCGGCGTCGAGCGCGACCTGCGGCGAGACCGACACGCTGACCAAGCTCGAATTGCCGCCCATCGCAGCGCGCGGGTCGAGCAGGCTCGCGACCGCGACCATCCACGCCGAGCCGTCATCGGTCGGCTCAAGGGCGGCCAGTCCGAGGCAGGCTCCGACCATGATCTCTGGCCGCGCTCTGGTCGCTCGCTCGAGGTCGTACGCAACGGCATACAGCTGGCGCGCAAGGTCCCGGTCCTCGCGTGATCCGGTCTCCGAGGCGACCTCTTCGGCGAGCTCGAGGTAGACCACCGCGTCCGAACCGTCGAGCGCGGTGAGGCGATCGCGCAGGTTGGCCACGCGATCCATCGCGGTGGTCCACGCTTCGCTTCGCGAATCTGCTTTGGACTCCGGCTCGGGCGCGGGTGCTTCGGGCTCTGGCTCGGTCGGTGATGGGTCGATCGGCGGCGCCAGCTCCTGTCCGAGCGTCGCGTGGCAGGCGATGAGCAACGCCAAGATGGTCCACGTGTACCTCATTGAGGACCTCCTGCCGTCGCTTCGGACAGACGCCAGACCCAGATGCGCAGTCGGGTTCGCTCGGTGATGGCGATCTGCTCGAGCACGCCGCGCGCCTCGCGACGGGCTTGCTGCATCGCGTCGAGCTCGTCGCTGAGGCGTAGGGCCACAGCCGGGCGCTCGCCGGCCGCGTTGTAGAGCTCGATCTCGGTCAGCGCCGACTGGTACGCCGCGAAGAACTGTACTCGCCCGCTTGCCAGTCGTGTGCGTCCCGCAAGCCGGCGATCGACCTCGCCGGGCGACCACGGCCACACTGCCGGTGGCACGAGCCGGTCGGCGCGTTGGCGGGCGCGCACCCATGCGGCTTCGGCGGCAAGCTCCGCGGGCGTGCGATCGCTGGGGGCAGCCGCCCCGCTAGCCGCTGAGACGTACGCATCGCCGATGGCCTGCGCAGCACGATCGATGCGCGCCAGCTCACCCTCGGCGGCGAGCAATTCGAGCAGCGGCTCGACGAGCGCGCGTCGAGCGACCAACTCCCATGAGTCGCCCGAAGGTAAACGCACTGCCGTGACGTTCTCGACCATCTGCCGTCGCCGCGGCTCGGCGCCCGGGAGTGGGAGTGTCTCGAGCACGGCCGCGACGACGACGGGCTTGTTGGCATGCGAGACCAGGATGTTGCCCGCGCGTTCGCGGATGCCCACCGTCGAGCCTCGCACGAATGCCTGGGCGACGAGTTCGGCCTCGGCGGCGTGGGTTGGGCCGCTGCGGCTGAGCGCCTCAAGCAGATCGAGCTTGAGCTCGGGCCGGCGCTGCTGGTTGTACCGCAGCGCCCAGTCGCTGGGTTGGCTATGGCTCGCGCGGTAGATCGACTCGGTGCCGGTTGCAGCTCGGCGTTGCCCCGCGTCCAGCCCGTCGCGCAGCTGCAGGAGCACGACGTCGGCGTCGTTGGCCAGGCCCTGCCACAGCAGATCACCCGCCGCGATGAGCCGGGCCGAGACGGCGGCGTCGACGGCCTGGTCGACCTGCGTGTTCGAAAGCTCGGCGCCAAGGTGGCGTCTCGCTTCGCTCAACCAGCGGTTGGCGACGGCGCCGTGGGCCATGGCTGATTGCACGTTCCATGCGGCGGCGAATCGATCGCGGACCTGTGCCCGTTGCGACTGGCTGGCGAGCACTGGCAGCACCATCGTCGCGTCGACGCCCGCTGCGCTCGAGGCGGTCGCGAGCACGTTCGTGACCGCGTGCAGGTCGGCGATGGTCACGCCAGGATCATCGAACCACGCAAGCACACGCGGGCGGCTCTCGTCCTCGGCCCGCCACGGCAGCGCAACGACCAGGCGGCGCACGATCTGGAAGATCCGTTCGTCGGTGGGTTCGGGGCCACGCAGCAGCACCGCCTCGAGCGCCGCGAGCATGAGCCGCCGCGCCAAGACCGGCTCGCTCTCTTCCAAGCCCTGAGCGCACACCAGCCACGGTGTCCAGGACTCCGGGTCGGCGTCGAAGTTTTCAGCCTCGCTCAGCGCGGCCAGCTCGGCGCGCAACGCCACGGCAACGCCGCCGATGAAGTCGCTCGACGCGCGCGCCTCGATGGGCGCCTCTTGTAGCAGGAACACGCGCAGCGACTCCGCGATGGGTCCGGGTAGGTCCTGTTCTTGCGAGAGCCGCACGATCGCGCCCACCTGCCACGCGCGCGCGGCCATGCCTGGCTCTCCACCGGTTTCGGCGATTGGGCCGGTCAGAAAACCGACGAGTTGCCGAGAAGCCGTCGAATCCTCGCGGACCAGATACATGTGATCGATGATCAGGCCGAGGGCGGCCAGGCGGCGGTCGGGCCGGACCCTGGGCCAGTTGTCGGCTAGGGTGAGCACGGCCCGCTCGAAGACAGCCTGTGCGGTGGCCTCGCCCTTGCGCTGCCGATCGGCCGCGAGGCGTAGGTCGGTGACGATCGTGTCGATGCGTGTGTCCGGTGTAGCAGCACGCGGTTGCGTCGCGCCCTCGGCTTCCTGAGACGCGCCGGCGTTGCCCTTGGGTTGTCCGTCGGACGGCTGCGGCTCCGCGGTCGCAGCGATCGCGCTCTCGCCGTCCTCTTGCTGGGCGATTTGCTGGGCGTTCTGCCCCGAGGTCCGCATCACCGGGATGGCGATGAGCACCGCGGCGGCGGCGACGAGCGTGAGGATCACCGCGACGGCCATCGCGCCCAGCAGCGCCATGTCGCCCCCGGAGCGATCGGCGGTGTGGGACGGGATGGAGGGCAGTTCGCCGCCCGGTCCGGGGGCGGCCACAACGCCATTGCTCTCGCTCTGTTGGGATGAGATCGCCGGCCCGCTCCTGCGCGCGAGCCGCGTGAGCGCCACAGCCAGGTCATCCGCACTCAGCCCACGGGCGTGGGCAAGCATCGTGAGGTGCCGCATCGTGGTGGAGTTCCAGCCGCCGTGCGCGCCCAAGGCCAGTACCGCGTCCTGCTGCAGCGCCAGCTGGGCCGGCGGGAGCGCGGTGGGTCGGGTCCATCGAGCGGGCAACTCCGCTTCATCGTCGTCTTGCGATGCAACGTCGTATGGTCGGCGACGCCCCCCGAGGAGCTGAGCGGCGGCGGCGTGGAGCGCGAGCCTTGCCTCGTCGCCGAGTGGTGTGCCACCGTAGCGGTGGGCGTTGACCATCGCGAGGCGCGCGTTGAGCGCGTCGACGCTCTCGCCGTCGTCGGTGTTGGATGCGTCGACGCCGAGCAGCGCGGCCGCGTCCGCATTGGGCGCGAGTCCGAGTATCCCAGCGATCGCCGCCTCGCGCGGCGTTGGCCGAGTCCCGCCTGACGGCGGCAGCGGCGGTGGGGGTGGCTGGGATTCCCGACGCGTCATGGCGCGTCCTCGATGGCCGAGGGCGGCACCTCGACTCCCATCTCGAGCGATTCGAGCAGGTCCGCCAGTCGCGTCGCCCACGGCTCGGGCGTGTCTGGAAAGAGCAGTAGGTGCTGGCGGAGCACATCGATCGCACGCGGACGATTTTCGGCTGCGAGCAGTCGAGCCGACTCGAACCGTGCACGCAGCGCCATGCCCGAGCCCTCGGGCGCTCCGCCGAGAAGGCGTCGCCACGCGTCGAGCGCGTCGCCGGGTCGGCCGGCGAGCTCGGCTGCGTACCCGAAGCGCACCAGCGAGAACGCGTCGGCGACACCGGCGTTCACCATCCGTCCGTCGATCGTGAAGACGAGGTCGAGGTTGGTCCGCCGGTCTTGTTCGCGATCCTCGTAGCGGGCCAGCATCCACGCGGCGCGGGCAACGGTCGAGTGCACGCCGAAGGCTTGAGGGTTGCCCAGGGTTGCGTTGTCGCTGCCGATCTCACCGATCACCAGGCCGCCGAATTCGACGACGTCTCGGGCGAGTTGCACGTCGCCCGGGTTCTGCTGGAATCGCTCGGCCGACCAGGTGTACAGCGCACGATTGGCGAGCGCGGTGAACGCGCCGCTGTCATCGTCGAACGTCTGGGCGATGCGTCGGGCCGCTCGCGCATCGTCCTTGGCGAGCGCGACCTGGATCTGGCGGAAGGCGATCTCCGACTCGATGTTCGCCGGAGGCGCGCCAACACGAATACGCAGCTCTTGCACCACCTCCAGAAGTTGTTCCGCCCTGGCGATGTCGGGCACCGGGGAGCCCAGGATGACCTGGAGCATGGCGCGGGCAAGGGCCAATGCGCGGTCGGCCGACTCCGAGGCCGCGTCGAGCGATCCCATCGCCGCCCGGCGGCGCTCGAGTGCGAGCAGCTCGTCGGCCACCGTGAGGTACCGCAGCGATGTCGCGGAACGGGCGTCACCGGTCAGTCGGCGGATCCGTGCGTACAGCAGCCGCTCGGCTCTGCGGCGTGCGGCTTCGTACAAGGGTGAATCACGATCGACGCGCAGCAGGATGTCGATTGCCTCGGCATCGCTCGTCGAGCCGGCACCGGCGCGAGCGACCAGCAGGCGTGCGGCCCGCTCGGTTCCAGGGAAGCTCTGGAGGTAGAGCGTCACGAGCCGGTCGCGCCGTGCTTCTTGCCCGTTGTTGCCTCGCCGGATCGCGGCATCGAGCGCGACGATCGCGTGCCACAGTGCTCGCTCGGATTGCTCGGTATCGTCGGCCGTGCTGTGCGTCTTCTCGAACCGCTCGGCGGCGTCGAGCAGCTGTCCGCTGAGGTATGCCGCCATCGCGGCCAGTAGCATGGCCTGCGATTGCTCTCGCGGATACCTGCGAGCATCGGTCGCGTCGAGTGCTGCGTCGAGCGCGCGCACGGCTTCGGCGTACAGGTTCGCGACGGCGTCGCTGCTCGCGATGGCGCCCTCTTCGTGGCCCTCGGCCTTGTACGCCTCGGTTGCGCGTTCGTAGGCATTCTGGCCGCGCACATACGCAAAGATAAATCCCTCACCCTCAAGCGATGCGGTGCCAAACTCCTCGACCAGTGAACGCAGCACCTGCACCTGGTCTTGCCGCACGAGGTCTTGAATGGCCGCGTGGGCGATCTCCTCGAGCACGGACCGATCACGAGGAATCAGCCGCTGGTTCGTGAGCGCTTCCCACGACACGTGCGCAAGCAGGTGCGATTCGAGTGGTTTGAGACCGTCTTCGCCATCGGCTCGCCGGGAGCGACGTCGGATGTCGCTCTGGAACGCGAGGTCACGCCATCGCTCGGCCTCGCCGAGCACGAGCAGCTGGCACACGAAGAGTCGATCGCGGATCGCTTCGGACAGCGTCGGTGCGTTCTCGATCTTCTCGAGCCAGCGCAGGGCCGTATCGGCGTTGCCCAGGAACGACTCGCAGAATGCCGAGGCGATGGCCGAGTCGGCGACGTGGTCGAACCGCATCATGCGTTCGTCGGCGCGCTCGACGCTGGCCGCGCGGTTGTCTTCGGCGCCCAGGATCACGCCGAGGTCCTTGAGGGCATCGCTGGCGAAGCGTTGGCTGCCGGTCATGACGGCGAGGTAGTACCGCGTCCAGCCCAGAAGGTAGTGTGCGGTTGAGCGCACGCGCGAGGCGGTCTCGAGCGCGACCTTCTCTTCTTCCTCGAGGCCGACGTTCACGCGGCGTCGATTGAGGCGATAGGCCGCGTCGGTTGCGTGCTGGGCAATGGACGAGAGCTCGGGCACGAGCCCCCGAAGCGTGCGCTGGGCTTCTTCCAGCTCGTCCGCTGGCACGGCGCTCAGGCGGGCACGTTCGGCGATCTCCTTGGCCCACTGGTACTGGGCGCGGACGAGCGCGAGCCGGAGGTCGCCCGCGGCGTCCTCTGGGATCTGCCTGACCAGTCGCCGGCCGAGCTCCTCGAGAACCTGCCGTTCCTCGCTCGTCGTGGCGAGTTCGAGCATCTCGACGTACAGCTCCGCCAGGCGATCGGCGATGGGCTGGCGATCGTTCACACCCGCAGACTCGAGGCGAGAACGCAGGTCCGCCGCCTCGACCTCGCGCAGCTCGAGCCGCTGGAGGTACTCGCCGAAGCGGTCCTCTGCGTCCTGGGCGCACGCGAGGCCCGCGGTCGTTGCCAGTGCGAGGCTGCTCGCCAGGATGGTCCTAGTCCGCCGGTACATACGTCCTCTTGACAAAGCCTGCGTCGAGCGCGTCCTGCATGACGCCGGCGACGGCCGACCACGGTGCCCGATCGGTCACGCGCACGAACAGGCCGCCCTCTTTGGGTAACTGTTCCAGTGCGGCGGCGAGCGCTTCGCGATCTGGGAACACACGCGTTCCAAGCCGGTACGACACGCCGCCATCGACGAGATCGACCGTCACGATCTGGGGACGCAGGTCGCGCTGCTGGCCCGCTCCGCGCTCGCCCTGTAGCGTCGACGCCACGCGGCTCTCGGGCGGGCTGATGGTCGCCGTAACCATGAAGTAGATCAGCAGCAGGAACACAACGTCGATGAGCGGGGTCAACGGGAGGTCGCCGACATCGTCGCGGTTGGATCGTGGCCGAACGCGCATGGCCTTATCCTCGCCCGGAGCGGTCAACAGTGGCGTGGCTCCACTGGCGAACACCCATTCGTGTGAGTTGGCGTGCGAGTTCGTTCACCGGGCCGGCCGCGGTGCCCTGGTCGGCTCGCAGCAGCACGCGGACGTTCTGTGGCCCACCAAGACGGTCCGCCTGCTCTTCCACGATCTCGATCACGCGTTGCAACGAACGATCGCGGCCGTTGACGAGGAAGACGCCGTCGGCGCGAACATCGATCAGGAGCGCGTCGGGATCGCTGGCGACGTCTCGCGCGCCGGGCTCGTCGGGAAGGTCCACGCTGGTGCGGCTGACCTCGGCAAACCGCGCCGTGTAGAGGAAGAAGATGATGACAAGCAGCACGACATCGATCATCGGCGTCATGTTGACGCCGAATCGGGTGCGGGCTGGCTTGCGTCCCAGGAGCACTTCGGGCCTTCCTTGATTACGTTGCGGCAGCCGCCGGCGCAGCCGGGCGTCCGGCGGGGCTCGGCGCCTGCCCACCGGCGGGCTTCGAGGCCTGGATGCGCGCGGCGAGTTCCTCGGTCAGCTCGGCCGTGTCTTGGGCGAGCGAGTCGACTCTGTTCCGGAAGAAGCTGTGCAGTGCCGTGCTGGGGATGGCGACGATGAGCCCGAGCACGGTCGTGATCAGCGCAACGGAGATGCTCGAGGCCAGCGCCTCGGGCCGCACGCCCTCGCTGACGCTGAGTGTCTCGAACGCGCCGACAAGGCCGACGACCGTGCCCAGAAGGCCGAGCATCGGTGCGACGGCGGCGATCAGGCCCATCGGGTCGGTCTTGCGTTGCAGCTTCGCGAAGCGCTCCTGGCCGGCTTCTTCGAGGGCCGATCGCAATTCGAGCAACCCAAAGGGTGAGCGAAGGCAGCGTGTGAGCGCCGAGGCGAACATGCCCGCCAGCAGGCAGCGATTCTCCTCGGCCTGGCAGAACGCGAGTGCCCCGCGGACGTCATTGGCCGCCAGCAATCGATCGAGCCCCTCGACCACGCGCGGCGGCGCGATGCGTGTGAGACGGATCTCCGCGGCCAGCCAAACTGCCATGAGCACGGCCGTGAAGGACAGCAGGATGATCACGATGCCGACCGGCCCACCCGACAGGATGTGTTGGAGCAGCGTCTTGCCCTCGTCGGGCGTCGATGCTGCGGGAGCGGCTTGGGCCAAGAGCGCGCCGGCATCGGCGGCCTGCGCGGCAAACGTCGAGAGATGGGCGATGGCGCCCACGGCAGCACTCATGGTGAGCCTCCATCGGTCGCAGAGTCGTCGCGCTGCCCGGGGGCAGGCGTGTCTGGCAAAGAGCCGTCGAGCAACTCGGCCAGTCCGGGCCACGATAGCACCTGGGACCGAAGGCCAGGCGCGGCCTGTTCGCTTGAGAGCTCCTTCACCAACGCGCTCGCGGCATCGCGTTGGCCGAGTGCGTGCAGCGTGGCCGCCGCCTCGGCAACGCAGATGTCGGCCAGGTGCGGCGAGCCCGCTCGGTGCAGCACGTGGACACGGAGCAACTGGGCGACTCCGCGGAGACGATCCTCTTCTGCGGCCTCGAGCACGAGCGATCGCCCGATGGCCGCCAGGATCCAGGCTTCCATCCACGGCGTCGATGCGCTCGTGAGAGCCGATTCGAGCCGTGCCCGCGCGCCGGCTCGAGCATCGTCATCGAGCACGCGGGCGGCCACGATGTCGCGAACGAGTTCCACCGAGGCTTCGCGTGGTACGTCGGGGAGCGTGTCGACGCGCTGGCCCAACTCGTGGCGGGCGGCCGCTTGGTAGAGCACGCGCATGGCGGTGGCCTTGTCGCGCTCGCCCTCGGTCGCCTCGAGTTGCAGCACGAGCGTCAGCGACGGCGACGCGAGCCAGATCGGCGGCAGCTGCGGGCTGAGTTCGGAGGATGGGTCGATCGCAGCCGGCAGCCCGACGTCGGTCGCCCACGCGCGATTCGCGAACGTCGTGCGCGGCTGGCGGACGATCGCGGCGTCGAGCCACGCGAGCCAGGGCTCGATGGCCGCTGCCCCAGCACCGCGCGCAAGGCGGCACCGCAGCAGCCCCTCGGCAACAACCAGTCCGGTCGGTCCTCGGAGCTGGCGTCCCTCGGCCTGTGCAGCCTCAAACACGGCTTGGAGCAGCGGCTCGGCGAGGATGAGGTCGCCGCGTTCCATGCGCGTCCTTGCGCGCCATGTGTCGACGGCGAGCCCTTGGAACGGATCAGCGGCCTCGCGGAGCGCTGCCGGAACGGCGAGCACGCGATCCCAGCCTACCACGACCACGTCTCCCTGCGGAGACCGCACGCGCACGCCCTGCGGCCCGACGCCCATGGCCTGACCGGTGGGGGGTTGCTCGAAGGCGCGCAACACGAGCGCGTCGTCCTGGCAGAGGGCGGGGGCTGTGGCGATGAGCACGAGTGCGGTCGCGAGCCTCAACGCGGACCCTCGACGTGCGTGTACGTGCCGCGGGTGGCCGACGCGATGCGACGCATGACGGCCTCGCCCTCGCGGCTGCGGAAGGTGATGCAGTGGATCGGGATGCCCGTGCGGCGGAACATGCCCAGGATCTGCTCGGCGTTGTCCTCATGGAATTCGCCGTCGGTCATGAAGTAGATCGCGTCGGGCTGCGGATCGAGCATGGATACGAGCTGGAACCCCGGCAGCGGGTTTGTGCCGCCCTCGGCGCGAGCGTCGAGGATGTGCGCTCGCGCCCAGGTCTTCCCGCTATCGGTTGCCTGCGCCCACACGACGCCTCGGTCTCCCAGCGGCCGTGCGCCGGAGTTGAAGAACGCGACGAAGAAGTCTGACGAGCTGAACATGCCCGAGATCGAGCCGATGAGCTCCTGCTGCATCGAGCCCAGCCGCCCGTCGTTGACCATCGAGCCCGAGGTATCGACGACGAAGGCGAACCGGTTGCCGCGCGCCTCGACGCCGAAGAAGCTCGCGCCGGATCCCACGCTGTCTCCGACACCGAGGCCGACGCCCTCAAGGTCGCCGCCGCCGAGTTGGAGCGTGACTTCGCCCGTGGTGTCGGCTAGCTCGGACATATCGATGTCCAGCGCGCCGAGGTCAATCTCAGCCTGGACCTGCAACGCCGCGCTCGCCGACTCGGCGTCCGGGGCCTCGAGTGCGAGTTCTTCGGCGGCGATCTCGGCCAGCTCGGCATCGGTCATGACGGCGAACTCGACCTCGGGCGCGCCCGAGCCGAGCTGGGCCACCGGCTGGTTCATCTGGATCAGCGCCGCAATGAGCAGCACGACCACGTGCACGAGCAGCGAGACCGCCGCACTGCTGGCGACCAGGGGCACCTTGTGGCGGTTGACCCACGCGAGCACGCCTGGGGCCGGGTCTCGCTCGCCGCCCGGGCCGATCGCCGCCGGCCCCCGTTGGTCGGTCGTCGGCTGTGGTTGGTCGTGGTGTTCTGGCTGCATGGTGCGCAATGTGTAGGGAGTGGGTACGGGCTTCAGGCGGCGTGCATCCGGCAAACCGCCGTGCACTTGGATGGTTGGGTCGCTCGCACGCGATGCGTCTGCGAACGCCCTATCCCAACCGGATCATCGGTCACGCGGATGCCCCGGCCCGACCAACCCGGCTGCCTACCCTGAATCCGCTACCGGGGCCAAGGCCCAGGGGTTGCACCGAGCGGCGTTGGGCACAGGGATTCCCTAGCCGATCGGCTCCTCCGCCCCGGCGACCAGGAGCGACCGATCCGCATGCCCGCCACCGATCAGACCGACGCCGAAACCAAGCCCGCGGCCTCCGGCGAGGGGCCGACGCGGCTGCTGCTCAAGCTCAGCGGCGAGGCCTTCGGCAAGGCGGGCTCGGGCGTCGATGCGACCCTGTTGATCGATATCTGCAAGGAGATCGCCCAGGCCACCACGCTCGGCGCCCAGTTGGCCATCGTCGTTGGAGGTGGCAACATCATCCGCGGCGCGCAGCTCGCCAAGGCCGGCCTCGTGCAGCGTGCGACCGCCGACCAGATGGGCATGCTGGGCACCGTGATCAACGCGCTGGCGTTACGAGAGGCGCTGAGTTCGGTGGGCGTCGATAGCCGCGTGATGAGCGCCGTCGAGATCAGCGCGGTGGCCGAAAAGTTCATCCGAGGGCGAGCCATCCGCCACCTTGAGAAGGGCCGCGTGGTCATTCTTGCGGGTGGCACTGGCAACCCGTACTTCTCGACTGACACCTGCGCCTCCCTTCGCGCGATGGAGCTCGGTTGCGACGCGCTGCTGAAGGCCACCAAGGTCGACGGCGTGTACACGGCCGACCCGAACGTGGACACGACCGCGACGAAGTTCGACCACCTGACCTTCGCCCAAGCCATCGACAAGGGCCTTGGAGTGATGGATATGACCGCGCTGGCCATGTGCCAGGAGCACGACATGCCGGTGGTCGTGTTCGACTTCCAGAAGACAGGCAACATCGCGGCGGTCATCCGCGGCGAGACCATCGGCACCCGACTTTCCGTGCGATAAACGCGCCGTCGTCGGTGCTCCACCCGACGCATTGGAGGACCTACCCATGTCGACCGACCCCGACACGATCTTGCTCGAAGCCGAGGACGCCATGGAGAAGGGCGTGGAGTACCTCAAGCAAGAGCTCCGCGGCGTGCGCAGCGGCCGGGCCAGTACCGCGCTCATCGAATTCCTGAAGGTCGAGTACTACGGCGCGAGCACCGAGCTGAAGGCCCTTGCGGCGATCAGCGTGCCCGAGCCGACGCAGCTGCTCATCAAGCCCTTTGACCAGGGCGCCGTGGGCGACATCCGCAAGGCGATCGAGGCGTCGAACCTCGGTCTCACGCCTGTAGTCGAGGACAAGTCGATCCGCATCAATGTGCCGGCGCTCTCGGCCGATCGTCGCCAGCAGCTCGTCGCCCGGTGCAAGAAGATGGGCGAGGACACCAAGGTCGTGCTCCGCAATGCGCGTCGAGACGCCAACAAGCACGCCGATGCGCTCGGCAAGGGTGACGGTGCCCACGTTTCCGAGGACGAGATCAAGACCCTCAAGGACGAGATCCAAGAGCTCCTCAAGAAGCATGAGGCCGAAATCGATCAGCGTATCGCCGAGAAGAGCAAGGAAGTGCTGGAGGTCTAAGGGCGGCCAGATTCGTCCGCTTCTCCATCGCCGGCATCCGCTCCGTCAAAGTATCGCCCCGGAGTTTGGCCCAGCTCGCGCTTGAACATCGCGATAAACGCGCTGACCCGCTCGTAACCAACGTGCGACGCGACCAAACTTACCGGTTCACCTTGGGCGAGGCGCTGCAGGGCCGCGATGAGTCGGGCGCGGGTACGCCAGCGCCCGAACGCCATACCGGTCTCTTCCGAAAACAGGCGAGCGAGGGTTCGCGAGCTCGCACCGCTGCCTGCTGCGAGCGCCTCGAGCGTGCGGGTGTCGCTCGGACTCTCGATCAGTGCCTGCGCCACTCGAGACGCACGCGGATCGGCTGGCATCGGCAACCGCAGTGGCGCTTCTCGGGTTATCGCGAGTTCATCGAGCGCGACGAACGCCAGCCGCCGTTGTGGTCCGTCATCTCGCCGTAGACCGCCCAGCTCCATCGCTCGAAGCACGACCTGCCGGAGCAGCTCGGACACGGCGACCACTCGCGGCCGATCGTGAGATCCCGCGTCGAGATCCGGGTGGAAGTACAGCGTTCGCATGCTCGCGGCCGCCGCGCACTCGACGGCGTGCCCAAAGCCGGCGGGCATCCACACCGCTCTCTGACTCGGCACCACCCAAACCCCCGAGCCCGCCCTCACGGTGAGCACGCCCGAGGACGCGTACACGAGCTGCGGCCACGCGTGCTCGTGCTCGGCGATACGAAAGCCGCGTGGTAGGTCAAGAACGAGGCACCGGACCACGTACGAATCCGAGACATGGCTGATTCTAGACATATGTTGTCATAGTATCGTGATTGAGCCAGATGGCCTCTGCGGTATGCTTTTGGGATCCAACCTCACCACAGGAGGCTCCCGACATGCACGCACGGACCAACCAGATCGCTCACTTCGCGATCCACGCCGACGACGTCGAACGCGCCAAGGCCTTTTATGCCGAGGTCTTCGGATGGGCGTTCGAGCCTTGGGGTCCGCCGGAGTTCTACCTGATCGATACCGGCGAGGGCGGCCTGCGCGGCGCACTCCAGCGACGAAGGCAGCCCGCAAGCGGCGCGGGCATGACCGGCTACGAGTGCACGATCGCCGTGGATGACGTGGATGCCGCCATCGGGCACATCGAGCGCGCGGGCGGCACGATCACGTCTCCACCATTCAAGATCCCCTCAGTGGGAACAGTGGCGACGTTCACGGATACAGAAGGAAACACCGCCTGCGTCATGCGCTACGACTAGCCGTCGTGGCGCACACGCCAAGCGGTGCGAGTGGCAGGTTGCGTTTTCGCCTTAGCGGAACGTCACGATGCTCGGCGCCGTCAGCACAACGGGCTCCTCACGCAGCAGGCTGAACGCGTTCAGCGAGTGGACTATCTGCTCCCACGTCTGCTCGCCGACGGCGGCGCGCACCGCACGGACCATCGGCAGGGCCGAGGCATCGCCGCTGTTGGGCGAGGCCACGCTCATGAAGCCGCCCAGCGACTCCTCGAGGATCTCGGTCAGCGACTTCGGGCCCGGGTAGTGGCGCACGTCGTACGTCGCCAGGCCGACGTGTGCGGCGAGGTCCTGCACGGCATCGTCCAGCGAGCCGACCTCATCGGCCATCTTCAGCCCCACGGCGTCCTTGCCCAGGAACAACCGACCCTCGGCGGTCTTGGAGAGGTCGATGCCCGGGCGGCCGGCGGTGACGCGTCCGGTGAACTGGTCGTACACCTCGGTCATCTTGCCGCGGACGATATCGATCTGCTGCTCGTTCCAAGGCTTGGCCGAGGCGAACATGTCGGCTCGCGGTCCGCGTGCGCGACCGACGACGTTGATCTTGATCTTGTCGTACAGCTCGGTCATGCTGATCTTGCCGCCGACGACACCAATGGAGCCGAGGATGCTCGATTGGTTGGCGTAGATCTTCTCGCCGCCGACGGCGATGTAGTACCCGCCCGAGGCGGCCATGTTGCCGACGCTGACCCACACGGGCTTCTCTTGACGCAGCTCCTGCACGCCCTGCCAGATGATCTCGCTCGCCGTGGCCGAGCCACCGGGCGAATCGATGCGGAGCACGACGGCCTGCACCATGTCGTTGTCTCCGAGCTTCTTCAGCTCATTGCGCACGGTGCGGCTGCCGATCGTCTCTCCGCCGAACATGCCGCCGCTTGTCGAGTCGCCGGTCATGATCGAGCCGGTCAGGTGCAGCACGGCGATCGTTGGCCCGGTGAGCTCGTCATCGGGCTCGGCGGTCAGCATCTGCAGCATGGCGAACGGGTTGGACGTATCAAACTCGCTCGCGTCGGCGCCGGCGCTGACGGTGATCCACCGCGGGTTCGAGCCCTCGCCCGCAACGGCTTCGCCCAGGTCGGGAAGATCGACGGCCGCATCGACGAGGCCAGCGGCGACCGCGTCCTCGGCGTTGGCCATCCACAGCGTCTCCATGGCCTTCTCGACATCGTTGGCCGACATGTCGTCGCCCTGCGCGAGTGTGCCGACCATGTGGCCGTATAGGCTGTCAAGAAGGCCGTCGATGTTTTCGCTCCACGCCTCGCTGGGCTCAGAGCGGGTCATCTGCTCGTTCGCGCCCTTGTACGCACCCACCTGGATCATCTGCGCGTGCAGCCCGACCCAGTCGAGCGTGTCGGCCATGAACATCTCTTCCATGTACAGGCCGGGAAGGGAGACATCGCCGGCCGCCTGGATCATCGAGGTGTCGGCGTAGCTCGCGAGCATCAGATCGGTCGGGCCCATCTGCTCGGCGAACACCGTGACCGGAATGTCGACGGACTCGATTGCCTGGCCAAGCTCGTCGACGTGCGCCCAACTGAGCGCCGAGTCCTTGAGGCGCACCACGAGGTGGTCGAGGTTGTGCTCGTCCTGCGCGCTCGTGATAGCGTCGACCAGGCCGCTGAGCGTGGGCTCTTCCTCGCCGAACAACCACGCGAGCGGGCTCGGAGCTTCGGCGGGTGTGCCGGTGATCTCCAGCAAGCCGACGCGTTCGCGGGACTGATCCATCGCCTGGGCGGTGCCAGCCGAGGCGATCATCAGGCCGGCGGCGAGGTACGAGAGCGTGCAGGTCGTGCGCATGGAGCCTCCTTGGTCGGGCGCGTTGTCAGAGTCGCGAACGGCCGCGTGAGCCGAAGTGCTGATGCATGTTAGATGCCGTGCCTCCAACGTTCCGTCGGGGGCTCGGGTTCGCTAGGCGTACCCCAAGCGGTCGAGGTCATCCTCTTCGAGCCCGAAGTGGTGGCCGATCTCGTGCAACAGCGTTATCCGGATCTGTTCGGCCACCGTTTCATCATCGGCGTCCCATCCGCCGGAGATGAGGGCGATCCCTCGGCGGAAGAGATGTATCTCGGTTGGAAGCACCGCATCGAGCTCGATCGGCCGCTCGGTGAGCATGAACCCGGTGTGCAGGCCGCAGAGTTCCTCGACCGCCTCGTCCTCCTCGTGCGGCTCAATGCCCAGGTCACGCAGGATGGCCCGATCCGGCTCGTCCATGACATGCAGAGGCACCTCGTCGAACACAGCGCGGATGTGCTCGGGCAGCCTGGCAATCTCCGCCTCGACGAGCGCGTCGAATCGCCGAGCAAATGCTGCGGGCACGGGCGCAGGCGCGGGGCTCGGCTCAGCATCGTGCGCGTCGCTCACGACGCCGCTTCCGCGGGTCGATCTTGCCGGGCGACATCGACCATCGACACGAGGCTCGTCAGCTTCGTCCCCGAGCGGAGCAATGCGCGAGCGATGCGGGTGCAGTCGATCATCACGCCGATCATGCCCATGGTGAGGAGCGCCGAGAACAGCGCGACGATGGTAACGCCGGCGATGCCGAGCAACTGGCCGAGGGCACTATCCATCTCGACGGCGGTAAGCCGGGCGATATCACCGAGTATCCCGAGTATCGCACAGCCGGCTACGGCGTACATCGTTTGCCGGTCGGCGCGACCCGTACGCAGAATCGCGGAGCGTGCGGCGAGCTCGCGTGCGTTCGAGCGGAGCAGCAGGACGATGCCCGTGATGAGCGAGAGTTCGACTGCTCGCACGAGTACGCGGTTGGCATCGGGGTATCGACCGAAGTACACGCTCGCGAGACCGACATCGACCTTGCCGTGCAGGATGAAGTACGCGACGGTCAGCGGTACGTAGAGCAACACGCCCGCAAACGCCAACTTCGAACCACGAGCGCTCATGTGTTGAGCCGGGCGCACGAGTGCGAACGCGCCGACTCCCGAGACTACAACCCCCAGGCTGCCGATGACCGCGAGCGCGTACTCGCCGTCATCGCCGATCAGGTAGGGCGCGTTGTTGAGCGCGGGGAGTTCCGCCGCACGTTGCAGCCAGGCGCACAGCGCCGCGAGGAGTGAGCCGAGCGCCCACGCCAGCAGGCCGATCGCGACCGCGCGTGGCCTGCGAATCGGCTCGAACTCTTGCGCCCTCGGATCGACGATCGCCAGGATGCTCGTGGCAATGCGCAAGCCGCACTCGGGGCAGCGGTCGAGCACGCTCAGGCCGCGCAGATCGTACGAGCACGCTGCACACCGCAGACGCTCGGTCAGCGTGGCCGCGATGATCGGCTCGGCGGCATCGCCCGGCACGGGCCGGCTTCCACCATCGGGCGCAGGCGTGTCGGGTCGCGTCACCGCTTCGGCCCCCGGTTCAGACGCATGGCCGTGCGCAGGAAGGCGACGAACCCGCCCACGATGCCCACCACGAGAAAGATGATAAGGAACCACGGGCTCGTGCCGGCGAAGTGGTCGATGCCGAATCCGATGAGCACGCACGTGACGGCTGTGCCGGCGAAGTCGAGCCCGGCCGACCATCCGCCCATGTTCTGGCGCCACTGGGCAACCTTCGGCGTGCGATCGGGATCGGCCACGGGGTATTCCTAGGCCCTATGCCATCGACGCGAGCGCCACCTCCTGGGCCTTGTCGGCCGCGGCCTTGATGTGCCCGCCCTCGGGCCCGCCGCCCTGGGCCTGGTTGGGCCGGCCGCCGCCCTTGCCGCCAACCACCGGCGCCACCGCCTTGATCCAGTCTCCGGCCTTCAAGCCCCGATCGATGGCAACTTGGGGGACGTCGGCAAGCAGGGCGACCTTGTCCTCGGGATCCAGGCTCAGCAGCATCACCGGCGAGTCTGGCAACGCCTTGCGCACCTCGCCCATGGCCGACTGCATCGCGCCGCGATCGCCCACCGCGTCGATGATCGCCACGAGCGGGTTGCCGTCGCCTGTGCTCTCGGCGAGCGACTTGGCCTGCTCGATGGCGACCTTGGTCGCCGCCTTGGCCATCGCCTTGCGCGCCTGCTTGGCACGCTCTTGCAGCTCGCCGAGCGAACGGCGCAGCTCGTCCTTGCGCGCAACCGAGATCGTCGCCTCATCGATCGTGCGCGACAGCCGCGCGACCTCGGCGGGCAGTTCCTCATCCCCCTTGCTCGCGGCTTGCTTGAGTTGGGCCGCGATTGCCTCGGCTGCCGCGATTGCCTCGCGAGCCTCGCTGCGCGTCACCGCCACGATTCGGCGGATGCCCTTGGCCACGCCCTCCTCATGCACGATCTCGAACGCCTCGGCCTGCCCGGTCGACGCGAGGTGCGTGCCGCCGCAGAGCTCGATCGAGTGCGAGCGCCATTGGCCGTTTGCCGGGTCGCTGACCATGTCGCCGATGGGCGCGCCGACCGAGACAACGCGTACGGGGTTCGGGTACTTCTCGCCGAACACCGCGCGCAGACCATTGATCGCGAGCGCCTCGGCCTGGGGCACCAAGTCGGCGTACACCGCCTGGTCCTGGGCGATCGACTCGCGGACGATGGCCTCGATCTTGCCAAGGTCTTCGGGCGAGATCGGGCCGCTGGCGTCGAAGTCGAACCGCAGGCGATCGGGCGCGACCATCGAGCCGCGCTGCTCGGGCGGTGTGTCCCCGCCGACCACCTCACGCAGCCCGAAGTTGAACAGGTGCGTGCAGGTGTGGTTCGCCGCGAGAGAGAGTCGTCGCTCGCTGTCGAGGTTCAGCGTGACCTCGTCGCCCACGCGCAGCTCGCCGCGCACCATCCGCCCGGTGTGCAGCACGTACCCGCCGAAGGCCTTGGCGCCCTCGACGCGGAACTCGCCGCCGTGGTGCGGGTCGTGGGCGCTGGTGCGGGCCTCCTTGCTGACGAACATCCGCCCGTGGTCGGCCTGCTGGCCGCCCGCCTCGGCGTAGAAGTTGGTTGTGTCGAGCACGACGCCGATCGAATCCGCCCGGCCGCTGGCCTCGGCGTGCTCGTCCATGTCTCGCCCGTTCCAGATCGCCTTCACGCGTCCGCGCACCTCACGGCCGTGATACTTGTCGACGTCCTCGGTCGGCTTGACGTGCAGATTCTGCAACCGGCTGATCGCGTCGGCGTCGAGGACCAACTCGCCGCGCGCTCCGGCCTTCGCGCCCGCGCGAGATTGCTCCCGCTGCTCGGCCATCGCGGCGTGGAAACCCTCAACATCAACCGTCAGCCCACGCTCCTCGGCCATGACCTGCGTGAGGTCGAGCGGGAAGCCGTAGGTGTCGTAGAGCTGGAAGGCGTCGGCACCGGAAATCACCTTGCCATCGCTCGGCACCGCATCTTCAAAGAGCTTGATACCGCGCTCCATCGTCCGCCCGAAGCTCTCCTCCTCCTCGCGGATGATGCCCGCCACGCGACCCGGGTTCTTCTTTAGTTCCGGGAACGCGTCGCAGTAGTGCTCGACGATTACGGGCACCAGCTCGCTCAAGAACCCCGGCTTCGCGCCCAGCTTCTGCCAGCCCATGCGCACGGCTCGGCGCAGCACGCGGCGCAGCACGTAGCCACGACCCTCGTTGCCCGGCACCGCCCCATCGGTGAGCGCGAATGTCAACGCACGCGCATGGTCGGCCACGACGCGGTACGCGAAGTCGATCTGCCCCTCGTCCTCGGCTCCCAGCTTCCCGTTGTACCGCCGCGTGCCGGTCATGGCAGAGATCGCGTCGAAGATCGGCGTAAACAGGTCGGTGTCGTAGTTGCTTGGCTTGTCCTGCAAGACGCTCAGCACGCGCTCCAGGCCCATGCCCGTGTCGACGTGCTTGGCAGGCAGTTCCTTCAGCGAGCCGTCCTGCTGGCGGTCGTACTGGATGAACACCAGGTTCCAGATCTCGATGACCTCGGGGTCGTCCGCGTTGACCAGCTCACTCGCGTCGCGCCCGCCAACCCGGTCGAAGTGGATCTCGCTGCAAGGCCCGCAAGGCCCGGTCTCGCCCATCTCCCAGAAGTTGTCCTTGGTGCCGAAGGGCAGCACACGCTCGGGCGGCAGGTATCGCAGCCAGAGCTCCTTGGCCTCGTCGTCGGCGGGCAGGCCCAGCTTCTCGTCGCCGCCAAAGTAGCTGGCGTACATGCGGTCCTCGGGTAGGCCCCAGACCTTGGTCAGCAGCGTCCAGGCCCACTCGATGGCCTCGGCCTTGAAGTAATCGCCGAAGGACCAGTTGCCGAGCATCTCAAAGAACGTGTGGTGGTAGGTGTCCTTGCCTACGTCCTCCAGGTCGTTGTGCTTGCCGCCCGCGCGGATGCACTTCTGGCTGTTGGCTGCGCGCGTGAGCTTGCCCAGGTCGCTGCTCGGGTCGGCCTGCCCGAGGAACAGCGGCTTGAACTGGTTCATCCCCGCGTTGGTGAACAGCAGGGTTGGGTCATCGACGGGCACCACCGGACTCGACACCACGAAGGGGTGGGGGGCCGAGCCGAGCTGCTTGAAGAACTCGATGAAGGAGGCACGCACGGAGGCGCCCGTCCAGGTCGTCTTGTCGGGAGTGGTGGCGGACACGTGGGGCTCGTTTCGCAGGGTGTTGGTTCGCAAGGGGATGCGTGAAAATCGGGACGCGAGAGCGATTGTTAGCCCGCCGAGTGGGGCGGCCGTTCGTCCTCGATCGTCCGAGGGCCATCCAGATCGGGCTCGGCCTGCACCAGCGACCCCAGCCGCATCTCGATCGCCTCGAGCCGCTTCTCGAGTGCCATGACCCGACGAACGGCCTCGTCGGCGATCTCGCGGACCTCGCCGGCCGATTGCTCGCCGAAGAGCGCCGCCTCTTCGAGCGTCGTCAGGCGTCGCTCGGTCTGGTCGTTGTGATCCGGCGGTGTGGGGTCGGGCATGCTGGCCTCCAGTCTCGCGGACCCGCGCCATCCACGTGAGCGGGCGTCCGGTGGTATCCTTGACGCCATGCGGCTGCGAGCGAAGACACCCACGAGAACCCCATGGCTGGCGGCCCTCGCCCTGGCATGCGGAACTGCCGCGGCTTCTGCTCAGGATGGGGCAACGTCCGGCCGCCCGACCTTCATCCACGAGCCCTGGAGCGCCCAGGCCGACGCGGCAGCCGACGGCGACGGCCCGGAGGAGGTCGAGCCTCGGTTCGGCGAGGAGGGCTTCGATAGCTGGGTTGTGGGCTTCTCGACGGCCACGGATGCCAAGGCCTTCGACCAAGGCTTCACGTTCAGCTACAACCGCTTCATCGTGGACGACATCGAGTGGCTGCTCGAGGCCGGCCTGTGGAACTTCTATGAGCAGGGCGGAGAGTCGGCATTCGGCCTTAGCGCGGGCATCGGATTCCGGTGGCACTTCGTTTGTCGCGAGCGATGGTCGATCTTCGCCGACGCGGGCATCAGCCTGCTGGGCACGACCGATACCGTGCCGGCCGGGGGCACCGGGTTCAACTTCATGCCGCGTGCCGGCGTGGGTTTCACGCACCAGATCGACGAGAACATCCGTCTCATCGGCGGCCTGCGCTGGCACCACATCTCGAACGCGAGGACCCGCGGCGATGACCGAAATCCGTCGAGGGACTCCGTCCTGATCTACCTCGGTGTGGTGATCCCGTTCTAGATCGTGCTGCGTCGATGGCCGGTGCGGCCTAGCTGGCTGCGGCGAGCTTCGGGCCGTCCTTGCCGACCTTGGTGACCACCACGCGGTTGCGGCCGCCTTCCTTGGCTCGGTACAGGGCCGCATCGGCCTGCGCGAGCCAGTGCTCGGGCGCGAGCCCGGTGGCGCCCTCCGAGCCGCACACACCGATGGAGACGGTGATCTTGCGATCGGGGTGGGAAGGCCAGTGACGCTCCGCGATGCTCTCGCGGATGCGGTCACAGAGCGCTTGCGCCTTGTCTGGAGTTGTCTCCGGCATGAGCACAGCGAATTCCTCGCCCCCGTAGCGGCACGCCACATCGGCGTTTCGCACCGCGCCCGAGATTAGTTCGGCGGCGCCTTGCAGGGCGGCATCGCCGGCCGGGTGCCCGTAGTTGTCGTTGATGCTCTTGAAGTGGTCCAGATCGAAGAGTGCCACTGAGAAGGGGCGATCGCTCCGCTCCGCCGAGGAGATGAGCTGATCCATCCGCTCGTCGAGATGGCTGCGATTCCAAAGGCCCGTGAGTCCATCGAGCTGCGCCCGCTCGTTGAGCATGCGGACCAAGCGGTGGATACGCAGGGCCGAGCGCATGCGAGCACGCAGTTCCGAGAGGTCGAACGGCTTGGTGATGTAGTCCATCGCGCCGAGGCCGAAGGCCATGACCTTGTCCTGGGACTCTTGCTGCCCCGAGAGCACGATGATCGGGATGTGCGTGGTAGCTTCCTTCTCGCCTAAATCGCGGAGCACCTCGAACCCATCCATGCCGGGCATGCCAAGATCGAGCAGCACGGTGGCGACGTCGTTGGCGTAGATGAACTCGAGCGCTTCCGAGCCCGAGGTCGCGTGCCGCAGGTCGACGGGCTCGTCGCGCAAACGCGCCTTGAGCAGCCGGTGCACGAGCGGCGAATCATCCACGACCAGCACGATGGGTCGCGACGGCGTGGTAGCGGGTTGTGCGCCGGTGTCGCTCACTGCAGGCTCCGTGTCGCTCGCTTCAAGACCGAGTCACGCCGCGGCGTGCGGGATGGACAACCGAACACGGTGACACGCCGAAAGCAACGGCGTAACGGCGGCGACCAGTGCGCCATGGTCGATTCGGGCGAGATTGCTCCCAAGGCTCCTGAGCGTGCGCTCCGTGGCCGCTGCGATCTCACCGAGCTGCTCGAACCCATACCCACCGGCCGCACCCTTCAACTGGTGGGCGAAGGTCTGGACCGCCTCAAGGTCCATGGAATCGAGCGCGCTCTGGAGTTCACCGATCCGATCGGGCATCTCTTCGACGAACAACGCGACGATCTCACCCATCTCGGGATCGTGCTCGAACACGCTGAATAGGGCTTCTTCTCGCGAGCCGTCCATCGACCGCCTCCCGAAGGGCTTCACTCCACCGAGCACATCGGCGGAATCTGAACCCCAATCAAGGGAAGCGGCCGGTATGCGAAGAAATACTCATTCTGAGACTGAGAACATTTCTCGCAACAGGCCCACTTCGAGCCTCGAGCGGACGGCCAACAGACCGATAAAAAGTGCCGTGTTCGCCGACCAGAGCCGGATCGAGGACCGATCACCCATGAATCGGAATCCCCGGGCGGACACGGGACTCCCCGGGCTGGCGACTCCGATCCAGACGGTGCCGACCGGCTTCTCGGACGTACCGCCGCCCGGGCCGGCGATGCCTGTGACCGATAGGGCGATGTCGGCTCCAGAGCGTTGTCGCGCACCCGATGCCATCGCCATCGCGACCTGCCCGCTCACCGCCCCGTGCGAGAGAAGGTCGGCTTCGGACACGCCGAGCTCCCGCGACTTCATGCCATTGCTGTAGGTCACCCACCCGCCGGCGTAGGCGGCCGAGCTGCCCGCCTCGGCGGTGATCAGCTGGCCGATCAGCCCGCCCGTGCACGACTCTGCGGTGGCAAGCGAGAGCCCGGCCGCCTCGGCCTCTCGCAGAAGCGTGCCTGCCAGCGTCTCTTGCCGCCGGCTGACCACGTACCCGTCTGCCACCGAATCAATCTTGGCCAGCGCTTCCTCAACGGCTGCCTGTGGCTCTCGGGACTCGTATGGGCCTGCGACGGGCCGTGTGGGTTCGACGCGTACGCGGCAGGTCACCATGCCCGACGAGGCCGTCGTGCCCACGGCCGGGTTGTTCTCTCGATGCATCAGGTCGGCGATGCGGGTGGCCAACTCGCTCTCACCAAGTCCAAAGACCTGCGAAACGCGTAGGTCCGCGGCCTGGACGCCCGGTAGTCCTTCGAGAATCGGCGAGATGTCTCGCTCGAACATGGGTCGCATCTCTCGAGGTGGCCCCGGCAGGCACGCGATCAGGCGTGGCGAACCATCGATCTCGAACCGTGCGAGAAGCCCCGGGGCGGTGCCATGGTCATTCGGTATCGCCGCCGCGCCCCGAGGACGCATCGCTTGCGTGCGATTGGCATCGTTCATGGATCGGCCAATCTTCTCGAAGAAGGCCTGGATGTCTCGGAGCGCCGAATCATCCTCGATCAAGGGATGGACCTCGCCGGTAAGCGTGGCAAGCGCATCGGACAGACCTTCTCGCGTCAGGTCGTCGGCGGTGGGGCCCAGTCCGCCGCCGACGATGAGCACGTGCGCGTCCCCGAGCAAGCGCACCATCGCGGAGGCGATGACCTCGCGATCGTCGGGCACGGTCCGATGCTCCAGGACCCGCAGGCCCGCAAGGCCGAGCCGATCGGCAAGCCACTGCGAGTTGGTGTCGAGCTTTTCGCCCAGCACCAGTTCATCACCGATCGCAAGCAAGGCCGCCGCTGGTCGTGTCGCCATCGCGCACGCTAGCGCCGCGCGCTCCCGCTCGGGCAAAGAGAAGACGCGTGCGGGCGGAAAGCCTGCACGCGTCAGAGAGATCTACCGAGTGCGGGGCACGAGTCCCCGCGTCTTGCCAGAGGCGCGAGCGATTACATCTTGCGGCGGCGGATGGCGGCGACGCCAACCAGGCCGGCCAACGCAAGGGCACCAGCACCCGGGAGCGGGATGGCGGTGATGTACAGGATGCTCTGACGGGGCGAGCCGGCGAGGGTGGTCAGGTTCAGGACGCGAACGCGGCCCACGCCCTGGGTCGTGCCCCAGACCGAATCAATCAGCGACTGCGCGGTGGCGTTCAGGTTCGCGAAGTTGGCGCCCGAAGCAGCCGCGGTCGCGGCATCGAAGTCCACGTCGCCGAGTTCTTCCTCGAGGTACCAGAACGCGTCCTGGATCGAGTTGTTGAAGTCGGCTTGGGTCTGCGAGCCGGTCGGGCCGAGGCTGCCGGCGATCCACTGGCGGTAGAGCTCCGCGGTCTCGCGGCTCAATGGATCCGGGTTGCCACCGCCGAGACCGCCGCCAACGGCACCGGTGTCGATCGTGAAGTCGTAGGTCGTCTCGTCCAGGGCCTCGTTGTACTCGAGGCAGAACGAACTGAACGGACCCAACGAGCCGGTGACGAGGAACTCGCCGCCGCGGTTGCTGGCGATCGCCATGGGCGCGCCGGGCAGCGGGTTATGACGGCCACCAGCGCCAAATTCGATGGTCACGGTTCCGGCAGAGACAGTCGCAGTGGCAGCCGCGACGGCGAGGCCGGCAATCAACGCCTTGGTCATTTTTGATTCTCCCTCTGGAATTGGACCCAATCTCTCTCTCAAGAGGCTTCCGCAACGAGAAACCTCTCACCAAACAATACCACAAGATCACACTCCAATGCAAGCGCAAAGCCGGACAAATTGACACGCTAATCGTGTCAAAATATGCCACTTATCTTCTGTTCGGATTTAGATCGGTTATCCCAATCCGAGAACCGATTGGAGAGCTTCGAGCCGCTGGCGATGGGCGTCTGTCCAAGACTCATCCGGCCGCAGCCGACGGAACGCGTCGCCGGCCTCCGATCCGCGGCCAAGCGCGACGAGGGCCTCGATTCGGCCCAGCCGCAGTGAGGGTGTGTCGCCAAGCTGGAGGCCCGTCTCGAAGCTCGTAAGCGCCTCCTGGGGATTGCCTCCGGCGAGGAGCGCCTTGCCCAGCGTGTGCTGGAAGACGGCCCGGTTGGCGCGGCCGGAGCCCAGCCGCTCGGCGGTCTCGGCGGCCTCCTGCGCAAGCTCGATTGCCCGGTCGTGATCGCCAAGCTCATGCGTGTACAGCCAGGCCGCGTTGTTGAGGAGCGCTGGGATGCGCTGGCCGGCCATCTCAAGGGATCGCTCGTACGCCGCGACGGCTTCAGCCGGTTGGTCGAGGTCCTCGAGCGCCGTGGCAAGCGTGGCTTGCAACTCCCATGAATTGCCACCCGCCGACTCGGCACGCTTGGCAAACTCGACCGATCGTGTGGCGAAGCGATCCTCGCCCGTGCGAGCCCGCAGTGCCATCCACGAAGAAGCCACGAACGAGGCCTCTTGCGGTTCGGCTTCGAGCATCGGACCAACGGCCTCGAGCCAGCGAAGCGCACGGTTGATGTTGGCTTCGCTCACCGGCGCAGCCGCAACGGTCGATGCAAGGAACCCCGCCCAGCTCGGATCGCTCTGTGCGAGCGGGAGCAGGATCGTTTCCGCTTCGGCCATGCGGTCGAGCACGCAGAGCGCCTCGGTGTAGCTTCGGATCGCGGACGCTCGCTCCTGCGGATCGGCAAGCATGACGTCCACGTGCGGAGCCAGCAGCGTGACCGCGCGCAACGCGTTGCCGCGCGCGTACTCGATGACGCCCAGCGAGAGATCCGCGTCGATGCGCGATCCCTCGGTCGGCGCGAGCGAACGCCACCGTCCGGCAACACCCAGGGCCTCCTGGAACCTCGACAGCCGCATGAGCAGCTGCGTCGCGTCTCGGGCCGTCCGATGGTCTTGCGGCATGGCTTCGACGGCTGCGGCCGCGCGAGCGACGGCCGCGTCGTCCTGGCCAAGTTGCTGGTACACCGCGATCAACAGCGGCCACACCGGATACAGCGTCGCGCGGGTCTGCGAAATGGCATCGAGCTGCGTGGCGGCCGTCGCCGCGTCGATCTCGCCGTCGAGGTATCGGGCCGCGATGGTTGCCAGCAGTAGCATGCCCTCCGAAGCGTCCTCGCGCTCGGCCGCGGACACGGTGAACTGTGCCATCCGATCGAACATCGGCGTGTCCTGATCGTCGCTCAGCGACCGGCGGAAGCTCGCGATCGCGGCGTTGTCGGGTAGGGTGGCGGTGGCTTCCTCAAGGAGGTCTTGGGCCTCGGCCAGCCGTCGAGCGCCAACCAGCTGGCGCGCCGCTTCGAGCCAGGCGTCGGCATCGCCGCCGTCTCGGGCGTGCGCGATGAGGGAGTCCAGGGCCTCTTCGGTGCGACCGAGCTCTCGCAGGAATCGTGCGATGACCACGGCACGAACGCCCGCGTCCGACGACTCGGGAAGGGCCTCAAGCCGCTCCAGGCCCTCGTCGGCGCGATCGATACGCGCGAGCAGCCGCGCGGCGAGCACCTGGTCCACAGGCTCGAGATCCATCGCCAGCACGCGCTCCTCGTCGTCGTTCAGCGCGATGCCTGTCCCGGCCGGCCGCATGAGGATGCCGTTGCGCAGGATGTACTCGGCGATGCCCTCCGCGGCAAGGATGGCGATGTCGCGCCCCGCGAGATCGGTCATGCCCTGTTGCTCGAGCATCCGGATCCGCTCTGCGCGGACGGGGATCGAGACCGGCTCGATCGCCGCAAACTGACGCAGACGGGTTTCCGCCCGCTCGCTGTCGCCCGAGTTGCGGTAGAGCAGCACGAGCCGCGGCAACGCGAGAACGGGCTGATCACCGTCGGCGGCATACTCGAGCGCTCGGAGTTCCGAGTCCGTGGCATCGGTCCGGCTGAACGCCTCGGCGGCGATCAGCATCGCGCTCGAATCTCGGCGCCCGGTCTCGCTCTGGAACATCGGCTCGAAGAGCTGGGCGGCGGCCCGCGCCGCCGCGGTTCCACCATCGGTCAACAACAGCCGGCGGGCCTCGAACACGCGCCAGTTCATCCCATTCTCGCCCTCCGCGTCACGCAGGCGGGCGATGACCTCCCCCGCGGCGACGCTGTCGGACCAGACCACCGGCCCGGCCAGGACCTCGATCTGGACGCGAGGATCGTCGGCGTTGGTGCTCGAGATCGTCTCGAGATCCGCCAGGCTCTGCGCGTCGGCGATGATGTTGGCCAGTTGCACGCGTGCGAGGTCCCACTGTCGCGCGGGTGCCGCGGCGGACTCACGCTCGATGAGCGCGCGTGCTTCGTCCGGATCGCCCAGCTGGGCCATGCCGACGGCGGCGGCGGCGAACTCCATGGGCGAGGTCGCGGTCGCGGCGACTCGATCGACAATCTCGTTGGCGAGTTGGTCATCGACGGGCTCGAGCAAGCCCGCCAATCGGATTGCGGACACGGCGGCCTCAGCGGCCTCGGAGCCCGCGAGGCGGCGCCCGAGCGCACGCGCGCGATCGGCGTCGCCGGTGACGAGCGCGCTACGCGCCGCCGCGGCCAAGAGCACCGCGCTCTCTGGGCTCGCCTCGAGCAGGCTATCGAGGGCCGCGGTCTGCTCGCTGCCAACCTGGCCGATCTCTTCGGCTCGGCTCGCCAGCGCATCCCCGAAGAGCGCGCCACCGGCCGGCGTTTGGATCAGACCTGGGTCGCGCATCGCGACGGCCAGCGCGGCGCCGGGCTGCTTGATGCCCATCAGCAGACGGATCTGCTCGAATCGTGCGCGCCGCCATCCGGGCTGGATGCTCAGCTGGGACAGACGCGCAATCGCCTCAGTCAGGTTGTTCTGCTCGGCAAAGGCGAGAGCGCCGAGATACGCCGCGACGCCGTCGGGGCCCCGTGCGAACACTTCCTCTTGGTCCAGGAGCAGCCACTGGTCGAGGCTCGAGTCGCCAGCCTGTTGTGCGGCGAACGCGTTGATGACGCTCTGCCACCGCTCGGCCCGCGCACGCGTGTGCGGCTCGATGGCCGCATCGAACGCATTCTGGAGGCGCTGGCCCGCGTCTTGGTCCAGTTCACCCCGCTCGATCGCGCCGAGCAGACCCCACGCGAATACCGATTCGCTCTCGCTCCCGCGATCGATGGCTAACAAAGCAAAATCGACGGCGCGGTCCGAGGCGCCTTGACGCCAAGACCGGCTGGCCGCCACGTCGAGCAAGCTGGGCGCGAGCTCTGGCTCTTCGAGCCCGCGTTCGAGCCACAACTGTGACTGCGTGTACAGCTCGAAGTCATCGGTTCTTGCGGCGAGCTCTTCCGTGGTGTCGAGCAGGAGCGTTGCCCCGACGCCGTCGCTCGGCCCGGCCTCGCCAGCGCCGATCAGGATGTTGCGGGCGACCTGCGGCCTGCCCGCATCGGCTTCGACCACCGCTCGGATGACCGCCAGCCCGGTGCTGCCCTCGTGCTGCGGCGCGATCACGCCGTCGATGTACTCTCGCAGCTCTCGGGTCGGTCGGCCTGCACGGCTCATGACCCGCACCATCTGGAGATGGGACTCGATCGACCCCTGTTGCGCTTCAACGAGCTCTTGGGCGGCCTCGAGCGCGTCGTCGTTGCTGCCGCGGTTGAGGTGGGCCTGGATGCGCGCACCCGCGGCGAAGCGATCATCGGGACGCTTCTCGAGCAGTTGGGTGGCAACATCGGCGAGCTCGCGCCAGTTGCCGAGCTGGCTGTGGATGTCCAGGAGCAACTCCAGGCCGCGGATCTCGAACTCGGTCTCGCCCTGTGCCCGCGCAACCTGGACGGCTTGTTCGAGCACACCGCGGGCGCTGATCAGGTGCCGGGCGTTGGGTTCCTCGATGTTCTTGCGAGCGTCACCCAGCGCTACAAGGGCCTCGGCGTTCTGGTCGTTGTATCGCGCGTAGATGCCCAGCCGCCCGAGCGCGGTGCGGTAGTCCTCTTGCTCGTAGGCCGCGAGCCCCTCCTGCAAAGACGATTCGGCGATACGCACGCGATTCGCCTGGCGAACGAACGTGCCGCCGACCCCGACGACGACGACCCCGCCGATGAGGACCGCGACAACGATCAGCCTCCGCTTGTTCCGCCGATTCATGGCGCTTGCCTCCTCTTTGCAGATCCTCGCTCGGTGCGCGCCGGGCCGCCAGACCTATGAAACTCGCTCGTCAGGCGCTGGCCGACATCGCCGCCTGCTCGCTGGCCTGCCGCGAGGCCGCCCGTGACCGAACGCTGACCGAAGCCGCGCTGGTGCTGCGTTCGATGTCGGCCCGCATGGCTCGGTTGAACACAAGGCCGATGCCCGCGGCGCTGAAGCGGTGCAGGCGTTCGATCGCGAGCTTGACCAGCCGAGCGTTCTGTCCACGGGAAACCACGAGCACAACCTGGTCTGCCTGCGCGACGGCGGCGTTGGCCTCCAGGCTGCCCAAGATGGGGCCCGTGTCGATCACCACCGCGTCATACTTCTGGCGGATGCCCTGCACCATGTCCTCGACCGCCTGGCTCGACAACTGCTCGGCCTCGAAGCCCTCCGCGATGCCCGCCGGCATGAGTTCCAGGTTCTTGCGACCCTCGACCTCGTGGATGCACTCGCTGGCGCCCTCGCCGCCGCGGGCCACGAAGTCGCTGAGCCCGAGCAGTTCACGCGCCGCGAGCCGGCTGCTCACACCGCGGCCGACGAGATCACCGTCGACCAGGAGCGTGCGGCGACCGGCGTGCGCCATCGAGGCGGCCAGTGCCGCGGCGAGCGTGCTCTTGCCCTCCGCGGCGGTCGCGCTCGTGATGACGATCACGCGCCCGTGGCCGGGCTGAGACATCGACTCTAACAGGCTGCGGATCTGATGGACGCCCGCCTGCGCCGCATCATCGCCCTCGATCTTGCCATCGGCGACCTGCGGCACGAGGCCGAGCACCGGCGGCGAGGCCGGCTCGTCCTCGAGATCGGCAACGTAGCGGTAGCGGGGGCGTAGGAATCCGTACGCCGTGAACGCGAACAGCGAGAATCCGAACCCGCCGGCGGCGCCCATCGCGGCGAGCGGCTTGCGACGGTCCTCGCTTGGGCCAAAGGGAACCTCGGCCTGCTGGGAGATGCGGATCCGCCCCTCCCGGGCTGCCTGTTGCTCTGTGCGCAGGCTCTCTGCACGTCGGGTTGCCAGATCGATGCGTTCCTGGGCCAGCCGGGCTTCTTCCCTGAACGCCTCGATATCACGCGCGGCCTTGGCCAACTCGCGGCTTTCTGTGATGCGTTCTTCCTTGATCGCCTTCAACGCCTGGAGCCGCTGGCCTCCAAACCCACCAGCGCTGACAAAGGCGAGGTCAAGCTCTCGCAATTCTGCCGTGCGCTGCGCGATCAACACTTGCACCGACTCACGCTCATCCACAGCAGCCAGATAGTCCGGATGCCGCTCGGTCACGCGTGCGAGCAGCGCAGTCATGCGTTGCTCAATAGCGCGCCTCTGTGCGTGCAAGGACCCGAGATCGGGATCGATCTCGGCCAATTCATCATCGGTCAGTTCGCGCCGCGATTGCTCCGAGTCGCTTGTGCCCTCGAACTCGGGGACCGGGGGCCGATCGATCTCGAGGTCCTGGATCTCTCGCTCCAGCAATTCGAGCTGCTCTTGGACGAAGAGCCGGCGACGCTCCAGGTCGATCGTGCCCTTCTCTTCTGCGATGCGCCGCGCTTCGGCGAGGGCGCTCTCGCGATCGAGCCGGGCGGTGTCCAGGATCTCGCGCACGGCGTTGATCTGGTTCGTCCAGACGCCCTCGGCCTCCTGCTCGGCGATCTCGATGTACGAAGCAAGGATCATCGCCGCGGTCCGCTCGGCCAATCGGGGATCACGCATCGTGACGAGCACCCGCATGTCTCGGCTGCCGCGCCCCACAGCGACCTGCGTCGCGCTCTGCAGGCGCACCCAGTTCGCCGGGTTCGGTGGGAGGTGGCCATCATCGACGAGCCGATTGGCCGCATCCTGGAGCACACGCGGGCTCCGGAGTGTGTTTGACTGCGAGCGCACGAACGACTCGAATCCCGTGATGGCGTCGTTGATCTCGTTCTCGTAGAGGACAACCGGCCGCGTTGGGTCGATGGTGATCCGGCCCTCGCTGGTGTACACCGGCGGCATGAGCTTGTAGCCCACCAACGCACCGGGGATGGCAAGGACCATGCCGATGGCGATGGCCAGCAGGTAGCGACCGCGAAGCGCGCGGTGGACGAGCATGATCGGGTTCGGCGTGTGCGCATGGCCGGAACCGTGGGCACCCTCGGGCTCCATCCACGCATCCGTGTTCGAGTCTCTGTGCGTATTCACGGACCCTCTCCCTGCTCGGGCACGCCCTCTGAGTTGGCCACCGCCCTAATCAGACCGGCCAGCCGATCCGCCACGCTCCGCTCGATGCGTTCACGCGTCGCCGCGTCCATGCTCGAATCGGTGATGATCTGCACCTGCGCCGCACCCAATCCCGAACTCCAACGGGTACGCGTCACGCTGTCCAACGCGCGATCGTCACGCCCCAAGGGGCTATCGGCACGCGGTACGACAAACGTGTTCGCGATTACCTTGGAGAGCCGCATCGATTCGTCTCCCCGGCTTACGCGGTACCGCGTGATGGGTATCGGACTTCCTTCGGTTCGCACGATCTCTTCTGCCTCGGTGCCGTCCATCTCCCATCCGTTGCTCGGATAGCAGATGGGAGGGTAGTGCCCCATCATGTCCCGAACATCGCCACAGTGGACGATCAGCACCGAGAACGACTCGCCCGTCACGGGGTCGGCGTACTCGCGTTGCACAAGGCGGTTGGGCCTGAGCATCTCGATGGCGGCGGGCAGCGGTGGGCGATCCCGGCCGATATAGCCCTCGATCTGCATGGGAAGCGCATCGATCGCCTGGCTGACCTGGCGGAAGTAGGCATCGCTCGCGCCGCCCGGCCGGATCGAGGCGAGCGAGTACGCGGCCATGCCCGCCAACACGACAGCGGTCAACGGTGCGGCAACCCACCGGCCACGCTTTCTGCGAGAGGTTTCCACGCGTGCTCCCTCGGCCATTACGCTGGCTCCTCCCGCTTGGGTTCGATCGGGATCTCGAGCCACCGAGCGAGGGCCACCGAGCCCCAGAGCACGCCCAACGCCACGGCGAGCACGGCCCAACCGCTGACATCGTGGGCGAAGTCGGCCAGTTCCTTGTCTGCGTAGCCATAAAAGAGCACCGTGGGGCCGAGCCGGAGCACGTTTGCGAAGACGGCGACAAGCGGGCTCGCGACGAGGATGGCGATGCGGGCCCAAGGCCGCAGCGGCATCACGAACACGAACGCGTACGCCACGAGCGCGAGCGCCACCACCATGCGCATGCCGTTGCACGCTTCGGCGACGGCGACATCAACGCCTTTGATCTGCAGCACGTTGCCCAGCCGCGCCACCGGCTGCCCGATGAATTCGAGGATCCACTGCGTGATCCAGGCTGAGACTTCTTGAAGCGGCAGCGCGATCTGCTGTCGGATACGCCCGGGGACGGGCACGAGGAAGATCAGCGCGCCGAATGCGGCCTTGGCGGCCAGCGGCCATCGCGGGCCCGTCACGGCGACAACCGCGCCAACAACCATGGCGACCATGCCCAGGTCCTTGAGCAGGTCGATCTGCGAAGCGAAGCCGGCAAAGTCCATCGCGACGCCCACCGCGGCAATCGCCAGGCCCCACAGGCTGTAGTGGGGCACGATCGCGGCGAGCTGCTCGCGGCGCTGCCACAGCAGCAGCGCGAACACCGGCAGCACCATGAGCATGTGCGAGTACTCGTCGCTGCGGAGTGCCAGCGTGAGCACGTTCTGCCACGAGGGCAACGCGGCCAGGACGGCAAGCAGCAGCAAGACCGCAAGCCAGGCCAGGCGACCGCCGGTCCACGCCGACCAGGCGCGCGGCTTGGTGGCATCCGTGGTTGGGCTCGACGCCACCGCCGTCACGCCGCCCCCTTCCGCGACACGCCCACGCTACGCAGCGCCTCGAGCACGGCATCGGCCTTGGCGGTCCATGTCTGCTCGCACACCCGCTCTCGGCCATCACTTGGATCAAACGGCTCGGACAAGGCCGCGCGGACCTGCTCGGCGAACGCCTCGGCGGTCTCACCCTCGCGCACCAGCCCCGCATACCTCTGGAGCTCGGGGAACGGCGTGCTCACGATCGGCCGGCCCACGGCCAGATACTCCTTGAGCTTCACCGGGTTGCATGCGCGGATCCACTCGCTCTGGTTCCACGGCATGATCAGGACGTCCGACGCCGCCATATACGCGGCAACCTCGCCGTAGGGCCGCTGGCCGAGCAGCTTGACGTTCGGCAGGTCGCACCAACCCTCGGGCAGGCTGCACCCGCCCACAAGCATGAATGTCGCTTCGGGCACCCGGCGCGCGACCTCGACGAACAACTCGGGGTCGAACGTGTGGGCGTCGATACCGCCGACGAACCCCACGATTGGCCGCGAGAGTTCGGCGACGTCCGCCGGGGCCGGCGTGCTGCCGAGTCCGGCTTCCTCGAAAGGCCCATAGTCAACGCCATGATCGACGAATTCGGCCCGCCGCGGCTGCGAACGCTCCTCGTCCATCAGCCAACTCGAGCAGAAGAGCGTGACGTCGGCCCGCTCCTTCAACAGCCGATCGAATCGGGAGATTCGCTCACTGTCCACACCCCGGAACTCCTCGAAGCGATCGGTGCGCTGGTACACAACGCCGACGGGATTGAGCGACTCGACCACCGGCTGGCCCGGCGGGCACGCGACCCACACGAGCGGGTTGTGGATGCCGGCCTTGCGTGCCGCACGGCGGACCTGAACCGTCAACGCGGTCTCGTTCATCGAGGCCCCGAGGCCCGCCGGCGCCACCACCGGGCTCAGCACCCAGAAGCGATCGCGTACGCGTGTGAGGCCGTGGCTGAAGCTGGCGAGCTTGCGGCGCACGCGCTTGAGGAACATGTTGCCGCCGCCCGGGCGCGGCACGCGCATGCCGATGGAGTTGATGTACAAAACCGGCACGTGCGCGCTCAGCTCACGCATCATCTGAAGGTCGTAGTGGCCGCGGTTGTGGTACCACCAATCGACGCCGCCGAAGCAGATCACGCCGTCGAAGGTCTTGGTCTGGGCGTCGACACTCGGAATCGGGTTGGACAGCGCCATCGTCACGCGGCCGAGCCCTGCCCGAGCCCGCGGTAGGCCATCCACGACTTGGTGAGCCCGCGGTACTTCTCCGCCTTGATCGTGCCATCTGGGAACAGCCGACGCATCTCCGAGCCGCTCAGCAGGCGGATCTCTTCGACGAGCGCGCGAGCTTCCTGCGCATCCGGGCACGGCCCACGCCAGCCCACGCGCCGACGCCGCAGGATCGCGATCCGCACCCCGGTCGGCAGATAGTGCCACCCCGGGAACAAGAAGTGCGGCTCGATGGGGAACCAGAAGTTGGGCGTCTGCAAGAAGTAGGCCTTGCCGACACGGCGCACCTCTGCGGCCATCTTCACCTGGTTCTCCCACGTGAAGACGTGCTCGATCACCGAGTTGCTGAACGCGATGTCGTATGACCCGTCGTCGATGCCCTCGAGCGCAGTCGCGTCGTTCACCGTGGGCGTGATGTTGTCCTCGGTCTGCTCCTCGGCCTTGAGGTTGACCAGCGTGATGTTCACGTCATCGCGTCCCGCCCAGCCGCGCTGGCGCCAGAACTCGGTCGTCCCGCCGATGTCGAGGATGCTCAGCGGGCGGGGCAGCGGCTCGCAGAGTGACTCGAAGAACGCGAAACGCTTGTTCCGCATCCGGTTCGAGATTGAACCGCTGGAGTCGGTCGCGGCCTGCTGCGCGGTGTCAAGCGTCGTGGTCATGCCGTGCTCCTATCCGCAGTGGGGACCGTCCGCCAGCCGTCAGGCTCGGACCAATCGGTCGCCGAGCGCTTCCGCGTGTGGGGCCATCGCGTTGCGGGTATCGACAACCAGCTTCGCGTGCTGCGCGATGAGCCCGTAGTCGAAGTCCTTGTGGTCGGTCACAACCACGACGGCGTCGAAGCGCGCGATGCTCTCCGGCGAGAGGTCGACCGACTGCATCCCAAGGTCGTGCTTGCGCACGGGGAGCGACTTGGGCACGTGCGGGTCGCTGTACTCGACGACCGCGCCGCGATCGCGCAGGATCTCGATGACCTCGAACGATGGGCTCTCGCGCGTGTCGTCAACGTCGGGCTTGTACGCCAGCCCGAGCACGAGCACGTTGGAGCCTCGCACGGGCTTGCCGTGCTCGTTGAGCGCCTCGGCCAGCCGATCGACGACATAGCCCGGCATCGCGTGATTGATCTCGCCGGCAAGCTCGATGAACCGCGTGACATGGCCGAACTCGCGGGCCTTCCAGGTCAGATAGAAGGGGTCGATGGGGATGCAGTGCCCGCCCAGCCCGGGGCCGGGGTAGAACGGCATGAAACCAAAGGGCTTGGTGCTGGCGGCCTCGATGACCTTCCAGACGTCGATGCCCATCCGCGTGAGGATGAGCTTCATCTCGTTGACCATCGCGATGTTGACCGCGCGGAAGATGTTCTCCAGCAGCTTGGCCGCCTCGGCGATCTCGGCGCTGTCGACGCGGTGCAGGTTCTCGATGCCCTTGCCGTACATCTGCATCGCGAGGTCGGCCGACGCGTCGTCGAGACCGCCCACCAGCTTGGGGATGGTGCTCGTTGTGTGGCTTTGGCGGCCGGGGTCTTCTCGCTCGGGCGAGTAGGCCACGAAGTAGTCCACGCCGCAGGTAAGGTTCGTGCCGGCCTTAGCCGCCTCACGCTCGATGGCTTCGAGGAACTCGCCTCGGGTCGTTCCGGGGTAGGTCGTCGACTCGAGGACAATCAGCTGCCCCGCCCGCAGCGTGCGGCCGATCTGCTCGCCGGCGACAACGACGTAGCTCAGGTCTGGCTCATGGTGCTTGCCAAGTGGGGTCGGCAGGCACACCAGGATCACGTCGGCCTCGTTCAGCCGCGAGAAGTCGTTGGTCGCCTCGAAGCGATCGCTCGCCGCCAGGTCGGCGGTCATCTGCTCGCCGAGGTGCTTGAGGTAGTTCTCGCCGCGGCCCAACGCCTCGATCTTGCCCGGATCGACATCGAGCCCCAGGATGGGCAGGCCGCCGGTGTGAAGGCTGGCCGCGAGCGGCAGGCCCACATAGCCCAGGCCGATCACGGCAACAAGGGCCGTGTTCGTATCCAGTTTGGTCTTCAGCGACGTGGCAACTTCGGGGGTCATCGTGGCAATACTCATAACTTGTGTCTCACTCCCGGGGGGACTCTCCGGGGGCTATCGGCCATACACGAGGCCCGCATGATGGTATCAGGGGGCTATCGGTCCTGGGACGCGAAGACCACGTTGCGGACCGCCGCAATCAGTGAATCCTGCGCATAGGGGCCGAGGGCGCCGGTCGAGGTCAGCTCGTCTAGACGATCCAGGCGCTCGATGAGTTCGCGCTCGTCCATGGCGACGGCGACCTTCCCCAGTTCACTCAGACGCTTGGCCGTGGCGACCTGGTGGTCGTTGCGGGTCTCGCGGAGATCGCCCAACCGGGGCATGACCAAGATGGGCTTGCCCATGGTCAGCGCCGTGATGATCGAGCCCATGCCGGCGTGGGCCACGATGACGCTCGCGGCCTTGGCCCGCTCGGCGAACTGCGGCGGCTCGAGGAACCCCGTGTGGGCCACGTGCCGCGGCGTGTACTCGGCCGGCCCGATCTGGGCGAACACGTCTGTCCGTCCCTCGCGGCCCGCCCACTCGTCGACCGCCTTGATCATGCGATCGAACGCCATCTGTGCGCCCACCGTGACGAAGATCACAGCACGCTCCCGTGGCATTCGGGCCCATCGTCACCGGCCAGGTGCGGCCACTGCGTGAGCCACAGCGTGGCTCGGTCCTTGACCAGCATGCCAGTCATGGACATCTCGTCGACGTTCGCGACGCTGTCCAGCCACACGGTCTTGGCACCAAAGAGCCGGCCGAGGCGGAATGCGAAATACCCCGGGGCGGCCCCGGTCGAGACGACCACATTCGGGCGGACCCGGATCATGATGAGGAGCAGCTTGGCGGCCATCTTGACGAGGCCGACCTTGTCCCAACGCGTGGCGTCGTTGATGGCCACGAACCGCTCGCCGGGCACATCGCTGGCGTAGGCGGGGCGGACGCTGACGTACGTGACCTTTGCGCCCTCCCAAGCCGGTCGGAGCCGCAGCAGTTGCACCCAGTGGCCGCCGCCGCTGGCGATCGCCAGGACTCGGGGCGTCTTCCCGGATGCTGCGGGAGCCTTACCAGATATAGAGGATTCGGCCACGTCCGCTCCCGCCCGCAGGCCCTCCGCCGCTGGGTTCCAAGGCTATCGGCTGTTCGCATGATGGCCATGAGGGTCGGCGCGTTCGTCACGGCGGCCGCGGCCGAACCAACTCTGGCCCCCTCGCCGCAGCTTCCCGCCCGGCTCCAGCCGGTGTATACTCGCCTCCGGCCTTTTCTGGGAGCGTTCCCAAGGCCCGCGGGCAGATAGCTCAGTTGGTAGAGCACGGCATTGAAAATGCCGGTGTCCCCGGTTCAAGTCCGGGTCTGCCCATTCCCGTGTATTGCGTGTCGCGGCAATCATCCGCAGACTCCCGCAAAAACGCCTCTCCTGATACCTCAACGCGGTTTGCCTTCCGGGTGCTGCCAGCCCTTGCGTTGGTGTACTGCGCCGGATTCTGCGCCGCTTTGTGCGACGCCTCATTGCCAGGCCCCACGGCCCTCTGCCAATCGGCGTCGGTCACCTGCAGGTAGTGCCCAGCGGCGACGGCTTTCGTGTTGCCCATCCAGCCGCACACGGTGTGCAACGGGTAGGTGCTGGCCAATTCGCTCTGGCGGGTGGCACGCATGTTGTGCCAAGTCCGGGGCCAGGGCTCGACGCCCGCCCGCTTGATGATCCGCCGAAGTTGCGGGTTGAGGTTCTGCCCTTCCCGGTACCGGGTAATGACGTGGACAGCGCCAGCTTCGGCTTGCTCAAACACGGCCCGCAGGTGCTCGGTAATCTCGGGGAAGATCGGCACCATCCGGCTCGCCTTGCCCGCGTGGTGGGCGGTCTTTGGGCTTCGCACGGTCAGCCGCATGTTCTCCCAATCTACGTGATGCCACGTCAGCGCCAGCGGCTCACTGGGCACCCGCAAACCGCCGAACCGGCTCAGCGCGATCAGCAACCGCCACTCGGCATCGGGTGCGGCGTTGAGCACCTTGGCGATGGTGGCCCGATCCACGAACGCCGAACGCTCGGGGTTCACTTGAGCGCCAGCGCGCAGGTCGAGAAACGGATTGCTATCCGCCAGCCCACGGCGCAGCGCCCAGCGAAAGAACGATCGGGCATAGCCCACCGTGCGTGAAATGGTCGCTTGGGCATAGCCATCGGCCACGAGTTGCGCTCGCCATTCTTCTGCGCAAGCGTCCGTGATTCGCTCTACGGGCCGGTCGTCGCCGAAGAATGCGAGTAGCGCAGTCTCTGCCTGACGCATCCGGGTGATCGTTGCGGGCTTCTGGTCTTCCAGCCCATCGAAGTACGCATCGAGCAGCCCGCCCAGTGTATGTGTTTCCGGGGCCGTGCGTGCCTCACAAAGCCCCGCCCGTGCCAAGCGGTCGTGGAGCACGTCTCCAACATCGGTGAGCCACACGGCGGACGCACGGGGCAGCGATGAGCCCGCCAGCTTTGCGGCGAGCAACGCCTCGACGTGGTGGCACACGGTGGATGCGTCCTTCGCACTCACCTTGCCCAGTCGGATGGTCTTGCGCTTCCCATCGCCGTCCACGAACAGGATGCGCCGGGTGTTGTTCTTTCGGTCGTGTGCGATGCTTGCCATGCGTGAAGTCTCCATTCAACAATACACCAGGATCGGGCGCATCGTCTCGTGTTTGAGTGGGTGAAGGTTGCCAGGCGCGCCGCTTGGCAATGTTGGCAACCTTGGTCTGGGGTGTCGGTGTTGGGGAGCCGTCAGGCGCTTTCCGCTCGAAGGTTGCCAAGGTTGCCAACGTCTGCGCTTGGCAATGTCCATACCCATGCGCCGCCCTCGTCATAGCCGAGCCGGGTGCTCACCACGCCCAGCACGTCCTTGGCCCGGTCGAGCGTGCGCTTCGCTACGCCATCGGCTTTCGCCCGGTCGATGATTTCCTTGGATGGCGTCGGCCCATTGGTCATGGCATCGCGCAGCCAATCGCAAGCCTCATCGAGCGCGCTCGTTTGGTTGCCCGCGTTGGTCTGTTCGAGTAAGTCGTCGGCCGTCATGTTCACGGGGTCAGGGCACCATGAGCACGCGGGCGGGTCACCCTCGATGGTGAACGCGAGCCCAGCGGGCGGCTTGGCCAGGTTGTTCTTGCCCGGAAGCAGCAGCTTGCGTGCCCTGTCGTCGGGGTCCTCGGCCAGGTGCAGCACGCAACGCGCCAGCCCCGTGAATGCGCGGGAGCCCAGCACGGCGTCGTCGGCACGGTCCGATCTGCCCTTTCGGGTGTGCGCCACCACTAGGACCGCAACGCCAAGCTCCCGTGCGAGTGCCGCGATGGGCGCGAGTACTGCCCGTGTCTCGTTGTCCTTGTGCGCGTCCACGCCAGCACCGAGGTACGAACCGATCGGATCGACAACCAGCAGCCTGTAGTCGTCGTGCTGGCGGAGCGCATCCTCGATAATGTCCACGTCGGTGAGCGTGACGACCCGTTCCTTGTCTTGGAAGGTCGAGGCGGCCAGAACGCACACGCGGGAGCAGTCAGCACCAGCCGCTACCAAGCGTGGCTTGATTGTGTCTGCGGGGTCATCCTCGGCGCTCAGCAGCAGCACGCGTCCAAGAGGGCACGGCGTGCCGTCCGGCCAGGGCGTGCCAGTGCTCACACGCGAGGCCATATCGGCGGTTGCCATGCTTTTGCCGCATCCGGGGTGCCCGGCCATCATGGTGATTCGACCAACCGCCACGCGGCCCGTCCACAGCCATGAAATCGGTGTCGCCTCCACCTCGTTCATGTTGAGAACAACGGGGCGGGGGCGGCCATTGTCGTGGGGATCGGGCACCGGCACCGCTTGGCCATTCCGTCGCTCTGGGTTGCCGTCCAGCAGGTTCACGCGCATGGGCTCACCCCCTTTTCCACAAATCGCGCGGTGAGTTCCCGCAGCAGGATCGCCTCGGTAGTGCTCGGATGCCATCGGTTGCGACACAGCCCGAGCAGCTCGGCGTCGGTGTAGCCCGCCAGTGTCCGCCAGCAATCGCGCAGCACAAGGGCGCGCAGTTGGTTCTCGCGGATGCGGCCGACGATGAGCAGAGCCAACTCGGGATGCCCGGCGAGCAGTAATCGGTTGTCGCGGTCGCGATTGAGCACCAGGACCGGATTGCTCGGGAGGTCGGCTACTCCATCCCAACTCCGCATCGCCGAGCAGGCGCGCACGAGTTGGGCTTCGAGTTCGGCACTCGTGGGAACGTGTAAGGGGAAGTCGAGGTCGTCGCTGCTACGATTCGTTGTCCGTTGTTGCCCCGCGTGCTTGCCGGCTGTGGGGCGACTTTCTCTCTCCATTCTCAAGCGGCACCACCTTCCATGCGGTCAGCGGCCCACGCCTCGACGGCGGCGCGGTCGAAGCGGATGCTCCCGGCGATGCGCACGAACGGCAGCCCGTGGTTGGTGCGGAGATCGAAGATGGTCCGTTCCGAGACCCGCCATTCCTGGGCGAGTTCGCGGGTGGTCAGCTTCGATGGGGAGGGGGCGTTTCGGTCTTTCATGATCGATTCTCCAAGCATCCGCTACAAGCGTGCTGTACTTGTTTGGACAATCGTTCGGCCGCGCGACAGCGTCAGGGAGCATTCAGAGGTGGCGTGCGGCGTTGCGGAGTATCTGCGGGTTTACTGCCGAGATGAACGAGTGAACGGTGCCCACGCACGCATGACTTCGACTCGATGATCAAAGTTCCCATCTCTGACGGCGATGTAGATCCGGTCCATCTCATCGGGGGTGTACCGCCGATTCGCACCGGCACGGCCGCGTGGGGATTCGATCCCAGCGGCCTTGCGCATTCGGCGGAAGGTGTCGTCGCTTATCCCGCCTCGGCAATCGACGGCATCGAGCAGTTGCGAGACGGTCACGCCCCGCTCATCCGCCACTACGTTTTGTGTCGCGATCTTCTGATCGGTCTCGCCGCCTGTAAGAGCTAGGGCCCGATCCAAAGCGCCGAGGGCATTCCGATCAAAGACAAAGCCCTTCGGCAGTGTCTCGTTCCGCGATTCAATGCTGTGCAGCGAGAACGCGACCTCCAGCTCGGCACCAACGGAGAGGCTCACAGGATGTGCAACATTCTCGTACTCGCTGTCTGGACGAAATGCCCCAGCGAGCACCATTGCGACCCTCAACCAGTCAAACAGCTCTTGGAGTAACTCCGGATGGGTGACCACCCGGCCGTCTGGGTGCTCACTCGTACAGCCCTCTATCGAATCTCGAAAGTCCCGAATCGCGTCGTGAAGTCGTCCGCGGCCGTGAGTCCAATTCAAATCCAACGAGCGCGAAAGTACACGGAGGCTCTGTTCTTCCAAAGTCGATCATCCAAAAGCGGGCCAGAGGGCCGCACGCTGGGGACGATGTACCAGCGCCCACCCCGACCGTGCGCCGGCAGGTTTGCAACCCTGCATCGGCTACCCGTGCTGGACGCTACGCGCCGCGCGCACTCCCGCCCTGTCGATTGCGCCCGCTATATTGCATGATGCCGGACTTCATCGTGCGGGGCGCGGACAAGCTGACGGGTCGCGAGGTCGAGCACCGCATCGAGGCGGCGGACCACGAAGCCGCGCAGGCCGTCGCCAACGAGATGGGTATGGCGGTCGAGTCGATCGAACCTGCGGCGGCAGCGCAGCGGACTACTACCGACGCGGCGCTCGATGATCGGCTCCGGCGCATCGAGGAAGCCATCGAGGTGAACAGCAAACTCGTTCGGGCCATCGCGCTCGACTCGGCCGAGATCCGTCGGGCCTTGACCAACAACCGGGGCAGGTTCTTTCAGCCGCTGTACCGCCGAATGACGTGGGCAGTGGCGATCGGCATACTGCTCTCGGCGGTGCTCTTGGTGGTGCTGTTTGCTGTCGCAGTCATCCTGGCCGCATTGATCCGTGCCGTGCTCGCATCCCAAGGTCTGGCAGGCCCTTAAGCGTTGCTCTTGCTCTCCGTCGCTCTGGCCAGCAAAACGAATGGGGCGGATGCGGGGTAGCGCCAGAAGATACAACGTCCTATAATGATTCACCTGAGGAGGATTGCCGCCCAGGGGGTAGGGGGGCCGTGCGCTCAGCGGGCGCGGGGAAGTAGCGGCTAGACGATGCGAATATGTACGGTTATTGTGCGGTATGCAGCCAATCGAGCACAACCCCGCCTCAATCCACCACGGCGGCATTGAGTACCGGCCCGACGTTTCCCTCGACGGTGTGCGGCTCAAACCGGGCGAGGTCTTCCACTGTCGGGCCAGAATGGTCCACCCGGCTACCCGTGTCCGCGTGGTCCGTCAGGTCCGCACGACAGCTTGACAAGCCCCCGCTGCTTGCACCAATGACCACGTTACTCCCAGCGTTGCTGGTGACCTTTGGAGGACTGCAATGATAGAGATGTCCACGCGCGTGATGTCCATTGTCACGACGACTCCTCGACGTCCACGTCGATGACTGGCAGCAGCCGATCGAGGCACAAGAATCTGAAGAGCTCTCGTATCTCTGGCGAGACGTTCCGCAGAACGAGCTCGCAGCCATCTTGCTCCAGGCGATTGCGAATGATGAGTAGCACACTCACGGCGTTGCTGTTCA
>ERZ1740058.114-NODE-114-length-68987-cov-7.501784_pt1 | contig 68987 bp, 57 predicted proteins | sample MGYA00581745_ERZ1740058 | MGnify/ENA primary metagenome ERZ1740058 (study PRJEB43018, sample SAMN04849742) | marine metagenome | isolation source: floating plastic debris | place: Pacific Ocean | collected 2008-08-30 | study: EMG produced TPA metagenomics assembly...
GCGGCTATGTTGCGCTAAACACAGGCGACAGCAGCTACGGCAAGTTCCGCAACGAGATCTACACCAAGCTCGCCGGCGGCGACGAGCACGGCCAAGGCGGCCACCCGATCGAGCTCGTGCGGTACCAGCTGGCCAACTGCTACATGGGCCGCGTGCCGCTGATTAACTCCGGCGGCGAGAGCAAGGGCGAGAGTGACCTGCACGCCGCGGTGCGCACCGCCGTGATCAACAAGCGCGCCGGCGGCATGGGCCTGATCTCGGGCCGCAAGGCGTTCCAGCGCCCGATGACCGATGGCGTCGGCCTGCTGCACGCGATCCAGGACGTGTACCTGGACGACAAGGTCACCATCGCCTGATCCTCGCGTGAAGGGACACTCATGAAGCGAGCGATCCAGGTCATCCTGGTGGTGGGGGTCATGGTTGCCGCGGCCGCCGCGCTCGCGTGGGGTGCCGCGGTGTGGTTCCTCGGCCCGTATCTCATCTGGGCGCCCGAGGGCATCCACACGAGTGCGCAGGCACCCGAGGCGGTTGCCGTGGGTGACACCCTCGAACTGACGGTTCGCATCCGCAACGACGGCCCCGAGGATCGCACGCTCGAGGCCATCTCGCTCGAGCTTGGCCTGCTCAAGGGCTTCGCGATCGAGAGCGTCGAGCCGCCGTTCGAAGAGAGCGATCCAGCGACCGATTACCGTGTCTACCGATTCGACGAGGTGATCCCCGCGGGCGAAGTCACGCCCGTGCGGTTCAATCTCACGGCGATCGAGGCCGGCGTGTACCAGGGCCGAGTCGAGATCCAGTTCGTGGACGAGAGCCGCATCAGCTCGACCACCGCGGCGACGGCTGTACGCAGCCGATAAGGGCATTCGCCCTTCTCTGGCGGCCGCGAGGGCGGTGGGTCGATGCTAGAAATACCGTGAAATCCGGGACGCGGCGTGGGAGTCACGCCGGCAGGAAGCACGCCCGCTGACGCGCCTCGCGTCGTTCGGGCGAACAGGTCCACCGAGGGAGCGACGCGTTGACCCTGTTCCAGAGATTCGTACGAATTCTGACCCACCCGCAGCACGCCGGCGAGCCGATGCCGGCTAAGAAGCCGCGCAGGACCAAGCCCGCCGCGGTCGCTCCGGCGCCGATGAAGGTCGCCAAGAAGGCACCGGCGACGACGGTGGAAGCCGAGGACTCGGGTGTGAGCGTGGCCGTCGCGAGCACACCCAAGATCCCGACAACGCCGCAGCGTCCGGTCGAGATCTTCGCGCCCGATCGCGAGTCGAGCGATGAGCAAGAGCCGACCGAGCCCATCGGTACCGGCTCGCTGCTGGACGACCTCGATGACTCGAGCCTGGGCATCGAAGACGCCGAGCCGGTCGCGATCATCGAGTCCAAGCCCATCGACAACGCCCCCGAGCCCTCGGGGCCAGAACTCGTCGAGGTCTTCGATCTCATCGAGAAGCTTCGCGACCACGTCGACGCCCAGAACGGGCGTTTCGAGCAGGCCATGGGCGTGCTTGATCAGATCAAGACTTCGGCCGCGGCCCTTCCCGAGATCCGCGAGCGCATCGACACGATGCTGGCGTCGATCGATGAGCTCAAGGCCAATCAGTTCAAGGGCCACGAGAAGGTCGAGCGGGCCCTGGCTGCCCAGAGCGCCCGGCTGGACACCATCGCCCAGGCCATCGAGCGAGCGACGGAGCGTGAGGAGCGGCTGGCGACGAGCCTGGTGGAGATCAACCAAACGATCCTCTCGGTCTCGACTACCAACGACCGCTTGGCCAGCGTCATCGACGCCATGCGGCGGCACGAGGCCGAGCGAGACGCCCGCATCGGCCGGGCCCTGACGGGCGCCCAGCGTTGGCTGGTCGTTCTCACGCTGGTGATGGGTGCCGGGATGGTCGCGACGATCATCACGGCCATCCTCGCCAGCGGCTGAGGCTGATCCCGAGTCGGGGCTCAGGCTGACGCGGCCAAACTCGTATGAGGATTCAGTGTAGATTTGCCCAACGCCCGGCGATCGGTGTACGGTTGCCCGATGGACACACACACCACCTTCCTCGCTCGGTTCGCTCTGACACTCGCGACCACCGCCGGCCTCGCCACGATCGCCGCGTGCTCGGAGTCCGAGACCTCGGTCTCGGCCGAGCCGGTCTCGGCGCCCCTGGACCCCGCCTCGACTGAGATCGCCCTGGCGGAGGCCGCCGAGGCGCTCCAGTCATGGTCGGGTGACCTGACGATCACGATGGACGGCGACGTGAGCGATTGGCCGGACGACATCGCCGCGGTTGCCGATGCCCACTGGCTGTACCTGCGGTTCTCGCTCGGCAGCCAGACGCAGACGCTCCAGGGCATGCCCACGCCGGTTGCGGTGTGGATTGACGCCGACGGCAACCCCAGCACCGGGCGATCCGTCGAGGAGCCGAAGGTCGAGGGTGGTCTGGGCGCCGACATCGAGGTCATCTTCTCGCCCCGCGAGCCGGACGCACGCCGGCCTGGGGCGGGCGTGATGTTCCGCGTCCACACACCCGACGGCAGCACTCGAGATATCAGCCACGAAGACTTGGGCTTCCATTTCACGCCTTCGCACGCCGCGGAGTGGTACGAGATGCGGATCGCTCGATCGGTCGCGGCACAACTCGGGATCTCCACCGATGGCCTGGGCACCAGTGGTCGGATCGCGGGCGTGGTCGCGATGTTCGATCGGGACCGTCAGGTTCGCGCGTGGGCAGACCCGTTCGAGGTCATGGCAACCCAGGCCGCGAGTTGGGAGCCGTCGGACGTCCGCATCCCGGCACGTCCCGACGATGCCCTCCGCGTGCTGAGCTACAACGTCGAGCATTCGAGCCCGGTGAAGAACCCCGAGCCGTTCGCGCGCGTGATCCGTGTGCTTGATCCCGATGCCATCCTCTTCCAGGAGTGGGTCGAGGGCGACGCTGAGGCGCTCAAGGCGTGGCTCACGGCGTACGTCGACGACCAGGCCGATTGGCACGTGCTCAAGGGCTCGGCATGGGGCGTCGCCGTCGCCTCGAAGCACCCGTTGACGGCCCTGACCGACATGGACACGCCCAATCCGATGCGCAGCGATCGCACGCTGCGGTTCATCGGCGCGCTGGCTGAGACGCCGATGGGGCCGCTGGCCGTTGGTTCGACACACCTCAAGTGTTGCGGCACCAAGGACAGCCGCGAGGACCGCCAGCGCGTCGCTGAGGCGTCGCTAATTGCGAGCATGCTGACCGAGGCGCTGGGCCAGTCGCCGGGCGCTGAAGCGGTGTCAGTCGTCGTCGGCGGCGACCTGAATCTTGTTGGTTCGCGGCCTCCGCTCGAGGCGATCGGCGCTGGTGTCGACCTCGACGCCTCGTCGCTCACCGTCGCCGAGGCGATGCTGCTCGGTGACAATGCGATGTATACCTGGTACGACGCCGGCAACACGTACACGCCGGGCCGGCTCGACTATCTGCTCTACAGCGATTCGGTCGCCGAGGCGGCCAACAGTTTCGTGCTCGACACCAGCAAGCTCAGCGAGGCGGCTCTCGCGCGCTTGGGCCTCGATGCAACGGACACCGCCGCGAGCGACCATTTGCCGGTGGTGCTCGACGTGAAGCCGCTGAGGTAGATCCACATCTGGGCGGCTACGCACCCGCCGAGTCGTTGTGGACCGACTCGATAAGGCGCAGCTCGCCATCGGTGGTGCGTTCGATGAGGCCGATCTCGTGCAGGGCTTCGAGGGCTGCAAGCTGCTCGGCCCGCTTCTTGCTCTGCGCCCACTTGGCGGGGTACTGGCAGCCGTCGATCTCGACGGCGATCTTGAAGCTCTTGGCGTGGTCGGGGCCTTCCTCGTCGAGCACGCGGTACTGCGGCGTTGCGCCCAGGTTCTGCTGGGCGTGCTGCTGGAGCACGCTCTTGAAGTTCTCCTGGTGGCCCAGGCGCGCAGCCTTCTGGATGCACGAGTCGAGCTTGGGCACAAGGAACGTACGAACGGCATCGAGCCCGCCGTCCAGATAGATCGCTGCGATGATCGCCTCGAGCGCGGCCGCTGAGAGCGATCGCGGCAGCGGCGCCCCGCCGCGCATGCCCTTGCCGAGGAGCAGGAGATCGAGCAGGCCCATCGCGTCGGCGATGTCCGCGCACGTGCGCCGCGAGACGGCGGTCGACTTGATCTTGGTCATCTCGCCTTCAAGCAGGTTTGGGAAGAGCGTGAAAATCCGCTCGCTGGCGATAAGCCCCAATACGGAGTCGCCCAAGAACTCCAGCCGCTCGTTGGAATCCACGCGGGCATCGGAGATCGACGCGTGCGTCAAGGCTTTCACCAGCAGACTGGTGTCGTTGAACGTGTGCCCAATGGCACGCTCAGCGGTCTCGATGCAGAGTTCACCAGAATCGTGCATAAACAACCTCGGCAAGATGGGCGTCGGCAACGGAGTCCGCCCATCAGAACAACAGCCAAGGGATTCCGGCATCCGACAGTCGATCAATGCGTCGCATCGTCGACGGCTGTATGCTGTAACCCGCTTTACACCTTTCTACACGATCTTCGGCCAAACCACAAGTGAATTCCAATTCTCGAAGCACGGGAATCACCAGACCGCTTGGCGGATGGAGCCAGCGGGCCTATACTCCCCACCGCACGCAATTGACTAGGGATTTCCCGAGGCTTCTTCCATGCACTATCCACGCCGATTGAGCAAGATCTCCCGGGCCCGCAAGATGGGCTTCCGTGCCCGCATGCGTACCAAGGGTGGCCGCAAGATGATCAACCGCCGCCGCCGTATCGGCCGCTCGCTCAACTTCAAGAAGTAGTGACCGCTGGTACATCGGAATCGTCGAAGCCCCGGACCTCCCGGGGCTTCTTTGTGCGCGGTTCGCGATCAGGGCAGGGCGCGATCGAGGTCTCGACGCAGACGCTCGGCCTCGCGGTCGCGACCGGCATCGAGCAGCATCTGCTCATACTCCTTGCCTACGACCATGAAGGCGCTCGCCCTTGCGACGGCTTCCTGTGACGTCCGTGGCGCGCGCAGGCGGCGATGCGTCCGGCCGTAGAGATCGAAGAGCTCGCCCTCACGACCGTCCTGCAGGAGGATCGACCGCAGGCGTGCGAGCGCGTCAAGTGCCAGGGGCGAACCGTCGGCATGGCGGTTGAGCATTTCGGCGAAGGTCGTCTCAGCGGCGTCGCGATCGCCGCGATCAAGGGCGGCATCTCCGATGGCCAAGTGCACGGCCGCGGCTCGCTCTGGGTCTCGACGGCTCGTGAGCGCCATCCACTCGAGCATCGCGTCGCGATTGCTCCCCATCGCATCGATTTGTTCGAGAGCCAAGAGTGTGCCGAACTCCGGCGAGATCCGGTCGGCTTGCTCCAGCAGGTTGGCGAGGACGCGTTGCGGCCCATCCGGCTCGGCCGCCGCGGCCTCGAGCTCGAGTTCCAGGGTGCGACGCCAGAGCTTGGCGAAGCCCACCGTGCGCTCGCGTGCTGCCTTGAGCATCGCAAGGCGAGCAACCGGCGGCGCATGCTCCGCCGCCCGGAGCAGGGCCCACGCCTCGCGCGTCGCATCGATGCCAGCGCTCGCGAGATCGGCGGAGACCATGAGCTCGGCGAGCAACATCGGGTCGCCGGTCACCGGGTGTGCCGTCGTGCCCATCGCCACCCCTGGATGGTCGGGAATGGCGTCGAGGTTCCATTTGAATTGGCGGCGATTGCTATCAAGGAAGATCGGGGCCTGGAAGTTGCGCACTCCGAGATGGCCCGTGGCGATGGAAACCGGCCAACCGAAAGCCTGGCCGAGCTGCTCGGCGTAGAACGAACGCAGGGGACCGGTGCCGCCGGACTCTGCGATGCGCGGGAGCGTGAAGTCGTCTGGGGTGGGCGCTGCCTCGCCAGACAGCAGCGTCGGCTGCACGTACGCGACGCGCTCGTAGTGCTCCAGCGGCGTGATTGCGCGTTGGTCCTGGATGGCCTCCCGGATGCCCTCGCCGGTCAGGGCGAAGTCGGTAAGGTGCACGAGCAACTCCGCTGGTAATTCGTCCAACCGGTGCGCCGTCACGCGGCGATCCTCGTCGGCGAACACCAGAGCGTCGAACACGTTCAACGCCGATGGCTGGACGCTGCCGAGCCCCGGAAACGAGTGTGGGCGGTCGAGCACAGCGCATGCCGCGGCCGCGAGTTGGGCGTAGGCCTGCATCGCCTCTGGGCTGCCGATGGCGATGGACTGGGCTTCTTCGGCCAGCCTGGCTCCATCGTTCGAATCGGTAACGACTCGCGCTAGAGCACCCATGAACTCCGGCTGATCGATCCACAACTCGCTGAGCGTGGCTTGGGCCGAGGGAGGCATGCCCGCGACCATCTCGATGATGGCATGGTGCTCGATGGCTTGCACGAGCGCGGCACGATCGCCCGTGGGCCAGGCCGCGATCTGTGCGTCGCGGTCCTTCTCTGCCGCGGTGAGCGCCGCTTGCGGGTCGTCGCGGAGCACTTCTGCCGCGATCCCAATTGGCCCGGGCGTTGCCGGCGCCGAAGTCTGCTCCTGGGCAGGACTCGCGAGGAGCACGCCGGCCGAGGCCAGCACGAGAGCGGCGGCGGTACGAATGTTCATCGGGGGATTGTTCCACCCCCGAGCGGGGAAGTCGGCCGTCAGACGATGCTGGGTTGCTGCTCGCTAGACGCCGACGCGCACGCCCACGGGCTGGGGCGTGTTTTGGTGGGTTGGCTGCACGGCGATGCCAAGCGGGATGCGGCGGCCGTCGGGGCCCTTGGGCGGGATGCCGTCCTCGTCGATGATCCGCTGGATGGCCATGATGCCCTCGAGCAGCATCTCCGGTCGCGGCGGGCAGCCAGGGATGTACACGTCCACGGGGATGAACTGGTCGATGCCCTGCACGGTGGCGTAGGTGTCGAACACGCCGCCTGTCGAGGCGCACGCGCCCATGGAGATGACCCACTTGGGCTCGGCCACCTGCTGGTAGATGCGCTGCAGCACGGGCATCATCTTGATGCCGATGCGGCCTGCGACGATGACCAGATCGCTCTGGCGGGGGCTGAAGCTCATGCGCTCCATGCCGAACCGCGCGAGGTCGTAGCGGCTCGACGCGGTGGCCATCAACTCGATACCGCAGCACGCGGTGGCGAATGGAATCGGCCAGATGCTGCTGCGCCGTGCCCAGTTGATGACGCGCTGCAACTGGGTGGTCAGGATGGCGTCGGTCGGTAGTGCGGCTTCGATGCCCATGGCTTCTCCGTGGAGCGGGTCGATCTTCCCGAGAACATCGACATTTTAGACCGATTCGTCCCTAGCGATCACGGGCTGGGCGGACGTCCCTAGTTTCTCGGCGGGTTTCCGTGGTGATGAAGTCTAAGGGCTCGCGCTCGTACTCGCTGCGGAGCTTCGTGCTATCGGCCCCTAGCCCGCGGGCATCCACGACCCGCCGGTAACACCCGGACATGGGCAGGACGGCACCGACGATCAACGCAAACGCCGTGATCCCGGTCAGGACGTGCCGGCTTCGGGGTGTCCGCCAGCCGGCTTGGGGCCGGATTGGGTGCTCGTCTTGGTCTCTGGGCATGGTGCGTCCTTTGTGGCCTCGGCTGCTCCGGCGTCGGGCTCGGGGCTTTCGGTCAGGCGGGATTGTAGTGTCGCCTTGCCAAGAGCTTGCACCGTGGCCTCAGACAGCTCTGCCGACGCCGAGCCAGGCGGCGTGGCCAGCCGGGCGGCCGCGGCGATATCGGCGAGTTGGATCTTGTCGGCGGGCCTTGACAGCGTGAACCCGCCGCCGTTCTCGATCTGCCGCACAAAGCCGGCCTGCTCCAGGCTGTCGATGATGCGAGAGGTCTGGTCGCTCGCCAGGGCGAGTTCGTTGGCGACATCGGATGTCCGGGCGGAGAGGCCATCGCCGAAGCGGCGCGCGATCGCGGCTGCCGCATCGATCATGACACCGGGACCCGCGAGGACGAGCGACTGCTCGTCGTTGTCCTGCTGGGGCACGCCGTCCTCGAGCATCTGCACGCCGTACGCGACCTGCAGGCCGAAGAGCACGATGAGCCATGTCAAGAACACCCACAGCATGAACAGCGGGATGAGCGCGAGCGAGCCGTAGAGCGCCGCGTACGTCGAGTTTGTCGAGATCCCGATGTATTGCGTGAAGCCCCACTTGGCGGCTTCCCATGCGATGGCAGCAACGGTGGCACCTGCAAGGACCGGACGCAGCCGAAGTCGGCGGTTGGGCAGGATCATGTACGCCAGCGAGAGCAGGCCCGAACTGATCGCCACGGTGACGATAAAGCCGACGGCACCGACGATGAAGCGCCCGAGCGCGTCGCCCTCGCCGGCCATCGCGCGCACCCACTCCCTGAACTGCACGCTCACGAGGAACGTCAGCGCGATCAGGATCGCGCCCAGTGTCATGAGCGTCCAGTACTGCGTGATACGCCGAACCCAGCTCCTTCCACGCTGCGCGCGGCAGACCTGGTTGAAGCAGCGCTCGATCTCGATGATCATCGCCAACGCGGCGTAGATCAGCAGCAGCCCGCCGATGAGCCCGATGGCGTCGAAGCGGATCGTGCCGAACTCACGGACGATCCTGTCGACGGTGGCCTCAAGACTGGGGACTAGGGCTTCAGCCGATTCCTCACTCTGGGATTCGGTGGGGTCGGCACCCTCGGTTTCGTCCGAAACAAGGGGCGTCTGCCCGACGACGGCGGGTATCGGCACGAACGCCAGCGACGAACCAGTCGCTGGCGACAGGGCCCTGGGCTCGAGCATCGCGAAGAAGTTGTCTGCTGCAGACCGCTGCGCGGTTCCGAGTGCCGATGGCTCGCCCGTCGCGTCCTGGATCTCCGCCTCGATCACTTCGGCGACGCCCGTAAATCGGATCGCTTGCTCGACGAGCCGCTTGAGGTCGTCGTCACCCACAAACATCCGCACGATGACGAGCGCGACGATGCTGATGGGCAGCAGCCCAAACAGCGTGCGATAGGCGAGTGCGGCGGCCATCTGCGGCAGGCGGCTCTGGAGCATGCCGCGCAGGGCCATCCGGCTCACGTAGGTCGCCCGCGCCATCTCCTGGGCGTCGGGCAGCCGGAGCCAATCGGGCGTGCGTGACATAAGCTAGCGGCGCTCCTGGGACCGTCGATTCGAGGGCCGACGCTTGGAACGCCCGCCCTTGCCAGCATCGATCAGCCCGACGGCGATCTTGAGATCACGCAGCTCGCTCGGGCGGATGTCGCGCCAGTGCCCGCGTCGCAGGGTGCCCAGTCGCACGGGGCCGATGCCGACACGCTCGAGCTTGCGCACGGGGCAGCCCACGCGGGCGAGCACGCGGCGGACCTCGCGGTTGCGACCCTCGGTCAGCGTGATCTCCAGGTGGGCCCGATCGCGCAGCTGCTTGAGCACGGTGACCTCGACGCCCTGGGTTCGCTTGGCGCCGCTGGTCCGGCCCTTAGTGCGGTGGGCGAGCACGACGCCGCGCTCGAGTTCGGCGAGGCGGTCGTCGTCCATCACGCCGCTCACGATGGCGCGATAGGTCTTGGGCACTTCGTAGCGAGGGTGCGCGAGCCGGTTGGCCAGCTCGCCGTCGTTGGTCACGATGAGCAGGCCCGTCGTGTCGTAATCGAGCCGGCCGACGGGGAAGAGCCTCGGCGCCATCGGGTGCTGGACGAGGTCCATCACCGTTCGCCGGTCCATCCCTGGCTCGTCGGCGGCCGTGGTCAGCGTGGCCGTGGGCTTGTTGAATATGACCGTGACCGTCTGCTCGGGTCGGCGGATACGTTGGCCGTTCACGCGGATGTCGTCGCGAGAGGGGTGGGCGAAGGCGGGCAGGTCTGTCACGATCTGCCCGTTGACCTCGACCGACCCGTCGCGGATCAGCTGCTCGCAGGCCCGCCGGCTGGCGACCCCGGCGTCGGCAAGGACCCGTTGGAGGCGTTCGTGGCCCGCGGGAGCGGCGTTCTGGGGCTGGGAGGCTGGCACGGGGGATGGTATTCGCCCGATCAGCACGCCTCGGTCCACCCCCGCCCGCGATTGCCAGAGCCAAAGGTCCCGCTAATATCGTTGAGATCCGGTCTCAATTGGGGGCGTTCGTCGCAGATGCATCGCCGACCCGGAGATCCAGGGAGAACACGATGATCGCGATTGTTTCAGCCATCCTCACGCTCATGGCTTCGGTGCTCGCCTCGCCGGCCGCCGACGCCACCGGCAGCGACGAGGTCGTCAATGTCTATTCCTCGCGTCACTACGACAGCGACGACGCTCTGTATGAGCGCTTCACCGCCGAGACCGGCATCCGCGTGAACCTCATCGAGGGCGGCAGCGACCAATTGCTCGCCCGCCTCGATCGCGAGGGTGAGCTCAGCCCGGCCGACGTCTTTATCACCGTTGATGCGGCCCGCCTGGAGCGCGCCTTGCAGGCCGGCGTGCTGGCCTCGGTGCAGTCCGACGAGCTGGAGCGCCGAGTGCCCGAGAACCTGCGCGATCCAGAGGGCCGTTGGTTTGCGCTGACCAAGCGTGTTCGCCTGATCGTGGCGTCCAAGGAGCGCGTGCCGGCGGGCGCGATCACGAGCTATGCCGATCTCGCCGACGAGCGGTGGCGCGGTCGCGTGCTGATCCGTAGCTCTTCGAGCGTGTACAACCAGTCGCTGATTGCCTCGCTCATCGAGCGCATCGGTGCCGAAACGACGACGGCTTGGTGCGAGGGTGTTGTGGCCAACTTCGCGCGCACGCCCCAGGGTGGGGACCGCGACCAAGTCCGCGCGATCGCTGCTGGCGAGGGCGACGTTGCCGTGGTCAACCACTACTACGTGGCGCAGATGCTCGCTGGTGACGGTGCTGATCGGCGTGCGGCCGAGTCCGTGAGGGTGATCTTCCCCGACCAGGGCTCGAGCGAGACACCCCTCGGCGGCGCGCACGTGAACATCAGCGGGGCCGGCGTGATCAAGACCGCGCCGAACCGCGAGAACGCGATCAGGTTCATCGAGTTCCTGCTTCGCGACGAGTCCCAGAAGGCGCTCGTGAGCGGCACCCTGGAGTACCCGGTGGCCGAGAACGTCGAGATCCACGAGATCTTGCGCGGCTTCGGGGCCTTCCGTCCGGCCGACGTACCCGTGTCGGCCATGGCCGAGCGCAACCGCGAGGCCGTGCAGACCATGGACCGAGCGGGCTGGCGCTAAGCCGAAACACATCACACCGAACGAGCAGAGAGAGGAGCGACGCATGCAGCGACGCGAGTTCATGATGGCGGGGGTTGCCGCGGCCGCGGGCGCCACCCTCGGGAGCAGGGCCCTTGCGGGCAGCGATGCCGCTCCGCGTCTCCGTAGCTTGGGCACGCCCGAGCACGATCGGGCCGTGGCCGAGGGCATCGCCTACTTCCAGCGTCGATGCCGCGATCAGCTGCCGCTGGTGCAGGATCTCGCGGCCGCGGTCGCCAGCGGTGACCTCGACCGCGCGAAGCGCGCGTACGTCGAGTCCCGCCCGCCGTACGAGGAGATCGAGGTCCTCGCCGCGTCCTTTGAGGACAGCGATTCGGATATCGACGCCCGGCCGTACGCCTTCGAGGGCGGCGAGAGCGACCCAGAGTTCCGCGGCTTCCACAAGGTCGAGGCGCTGATCTTCGCCTACGAGGACCTCGCGGCCGCAAAGCCGTTCGCCGATCGCTTGGTCCGTAGCGTGCAGAAGCTGAGCAGAGAGCTCGGCGAGCTCGACCGCTTCAGCGTCGAGGGCCAATTCGGCGGCATGTACGCCCTGACGAACGAGGTCTCCGCCAAGAAGGTGTCGAGCGAAGAAGAGACCTGGTCCGACCAGAGCCTGCTCATCTTCAGGCACAACTGGATCGGCGTGTACAGCCAGTTCAAGCCGTTTGCCAGCGTGCTAGCCAATGGCCATCAGCCCAAGGTTGATGCTGTGGACGAGGCGTACCGCGCGGCGATGGCGACCCTCGACGGCCACTTCCGCGAGGGCTCGGCCGCGGGCACGCCGTACAGCCAGATCCGCATCGCCGAGCGACGCACGATGGCCGACGCGAGCAACCGATTCCGCGACGCGATCGTCGAGGCCGGGGCTGCCCTGGGCGTTCGCCTTCCGGCATGACCGCACCCGTCGGGCGAGGCAGGGGGCTGGCGTGGCGGACGCTGGCCTGGATTCTGACACTGAGCACGCTGTTGCCAATTGGCGTGGTGCTCGCGAGCATCGCCGGCGATAGCGAAGGCGTGTTTGCGCACATCGCCGAGACTCGGCTGGCGACGTACGCCACCAACACCGTGCTGCTGACGTTGGGCGTAGCTGCTGTCACGCTCGCGCTCGGAGTATCGACGGCGTGGCTGGTCACGATGTGCCGGTTTCGGGGGCGGTGGCTGCTGTCGATCCTGCTCTTGCTGCCCATGGCGGTGCCCGCGTACATCGCGGCGTATTCGGTGACGGACCTGCTGCAACCGGCCGGGCCGCTCCGGGCGATTGCGATCGGGGAGGACGGCGTGCGTTGGTGGTGGCCGCGAGCGCGGTCGCTGCCAGGGGCCACGATCATCCTCGCGTTGTGCTTGTATCCATACGTGTATCTGGCGGCCCGTGCGGCGTTCATAGCGTTGCCGGCATCGCTGCTCGATGCCGCCAAGACGCTGGGGTTCGGTTCGATCGGCACGTTCGCGCGGGTCGTCGTCCCCGTTTCGGCGCCGACCATCGGGGCCGGGCTCTTGCTGGTCATGATGGAGACCGTGTCGGACTTCGGCGCGGTCGACTACTGCGCCGTCGATACGTTCGCGACGGGCGTGTACCGCGCATGGGCCACGCTCGGCTCGCCGATCGCCGCGGCGCAGCTCGGGTCGGTCGTGCTCGGCGCGGTGGGTGTCGTCTTGCTCATCGTGGCGGTCGTGCGAGGACGCCGGAGGTTCGATGCCTCGGGCGGGCGATCGCAGCGTCCGCGGCCGGTCGAGCTCCGGGGCGTGCGGGCGTTGCTTGCGGCGTTTGTTTGCGCGGTGCCGGTGCTCGGTGGTTTTGTGTTGCCCGCGGGATGGCTGGCGGTGCTTGCGATCGATCAGGGAGACCAGCGGGCAACCGAATTGCTCGTCGATCACGGGCTGGCGACGGTCTTTCTTTCGGCGCTCGCGGCCGTGCTCGTGGTTGGGCTCGGGCTGGTGCTGGTCGAGGCGAAGCGGATGGCCGGCGGCTGGGCCACACGCGTGCCGGTGCGCATCGGGCAGCTGGGGTACGCGGTGCCCGGGACGGTGCTGGCCGTTGGGTTGCTGATCCCATTGGCGTGGCTCGACCATCGGCTGAACGATGTCTGGGGCTGGCTGACCGGGGAGCGGCTCGGGCTGGTGCTGACCGGGACGATCGTGGCCGTGCTCGTGGGGTACCAGACGCGTTTCATGGCAGTGGGGGTCGGGCTGCTGCGGGCGAGCCTGGATCGTGTGCCGCCCCGGCTCGACGAGGCCGCGACGACGCTGGGCTGCTCGTCGCTTCGGATCATCGGTCGCATCCATCTGCCCATGCTGCTCCCGCCGATCTGCGCGGCCATGCTGCTGGTGTTCGTCGACGCGGCCAAGGAGCTGCCGATGACGCTCATGCTCCGGCCCTTCGGCATGGACACGCTTGCCGTGCGTGTGTACCAACTCGCCAGCGACGAGCGTCTGGGTGAGGCGTCGACTGGCGCACTCGCGATCGTGCTCGTCGGGCTGATCCCGGTGATCGTGCTCTCGCGATCGATGGGTGTGCGCACGCGGAGCGCGTTGGAGGTCGAGCGGTGAGCCGGGGTGCGATCGATAATGGCAGCGTGAGTGGTAGTGGGCTTGGGTTGAGCGTCCGAGGCTTGTGCTTCGCGTATGCGCGCGGCGATGACATCGTGTGCGATCTCTCGATTGACGTGCCCGCGCGCGGCGTGCACGCGGTGCTCGGGCCCTCAGGCTGTGGAAAGACCACGCTGTTGCGCCTTGTTGCGGGGCTCGAGCGGCCGCGCGCGGGGACCATCGAGGTCGGCGGCGAGCGTGTTGCGGGCGAGGGCGTGTTCGTGGCGGCGGCGCGGCGGCGCGTGGCCGTGGTGTTCCAGGATTATGCGCTCTTCCCGACGATGACCGCGCTGGCCAACATTCGCCTTGCGCTTCGGCACCACCCGCGCGGCGAGCGCACCGAGCGTGCGAAAGCGCTGCTCGACGTGGTGGGCATGGGCGGCTTCGCGGGCGCGATGCCGCACACGCTGAGCGGCGGGCAGCAGCAGCGCGTGGCCCTTGCACGCTCGCTGGCCAGGGAGCCGACGGTCATGCTGCTCGACGAGCCGTTCGCGAGCCTCGATCCCGGTTTGCGGCGGGCGCTCCGGGATCGCACGCTGGCGACGCTCCGCGAGCGGGACATCGCGACGGTGCTGATCACGCATGATGAGGCGGAAGCCGCACTGGCCGATGCCCGGACGGTCATGGCCGACGGAGCGGCTCCCTGCTGACTGGCCCTGGTTCCGACAAGAAATACGAAAATTGTTTGGTATAAACATTGACCAAACAAATTCCGGTACTACGCTGGTCTTGTGATTGTCTCCGGGGTCCATAGCCACGCACTTGAGCGGCCAGGGGGTGCCGGGCCGGGCGTTGATTTTGGGATGGATGAGGCCGATCTGGGCCTGAGCCCGGGGGCGATCCACGACTGGATCGCCGAGCCGCTGACGCCGTTGTCGATCTTGGCGGGTTTGGCGGGGACGGCCGTGCGTGGGTGTGGCTCGAGGCGGGTGCTCTGGATCGGTCGGCGGTGCTGGCCGTATCCGCCCGGATTGGTCGGGCCCGGTGGCAACGCGGCGTTGCTCGAGCGATCGATCTTCGTGGACCCACCGACGCGCGATGAGCGGCTGTGGGCGATCGACGTGGCGTTGCGCTCGCCGGCGGCGCTGGTGGTGGTGGCCGACGGCACGGGATTGGCGATGGCCGGTTCGCGCAGGTTGCAGCTTGCGGCCGAGGCGGGGCGGACGCTCGGGCTGATCGCGCGGCCGCACCGCGAGCGTGGGGAGCTCTCGGCGGCGGCAACACGGTGGCTCGTATCTCCCGGGCCGATGGATCCGGCCAATCCGATTCTTCCGACATGGACGCTCGAACTGCTGCGCCGCAAGGGACTGCGGCCCATCTCGGAGGGCGCACGGGTGATGACCGTGCGTGTGGAGGATGCCACGCGCCTTGTCAGTGTGGATGCCGACGCTGCCGATCGATCTGCTGCGGCGACGGGACCGGGCCGATGGGCGGCCCAGCGCTCGGGCTGAGCGTGTCCTGATCGTGCGGGCCGAGGGGCAGCGCCGGGTGGTGGCGGCGTGCTGCGATCGGGCGGCCGATGCGGGCGTCGTGCCCGGCTTGCCGGTGGCGCAGGCGCGCAGCGTGCTGCCGGCCGGTTCGGTGCGCGTTGTAGAGCACACGCCCGAGCGTGATGTGGCGCGGCTGCGCGCGCTGGCGGTGTGGGCGCGTCGGTTCTCGCCGCTGGTGCAGACCGACGGCGTCGATGGGCTGTGGCTGGACATCACCGGGTGTGCGCACCTGTTTGGTGGCGAGCGGGGGATGTGCGAGATGGTCGTCGATGGCTTGCAGAAGCTGGGCGTTCGGAGTCGGGTGGCGATCGCGGATACGCATGGGTGTGCGTGGGCCATCGCGCGGTATGCGACGCCTCGGTCTAGTGAAGACGGTTCATCGATCGTGCTGCCGGGGGAGCAGCGTGGGGCGATGGCCCCATTGCCCATCGCGGCGCTGAACATCGACGACGCCACCGTTTCGGCGCTGGCTGACCTTGCGATCGATCGCGTGGGGCAACTGCTCGAGATCCCGCGGCGTGTGCTGCCTTCGCGTTTTGGGAACGCGCTGCTGCTGGCGCTCGATTGCGCGCTGGGGCACGCGATGGAGCCGCTGACGCCGATCCGGCCGGTGGCGCCGTGCCGGAGCGAATCCGTGTTCGATGGCTATACCACGAATGTTGAGGCGATCGAGCTGGCTGTTCGTGAGTTGCTGGACGATGTGTGCGATCAGCTGGCCGGGCGTGGGCGCGGTGCTCGGCGGCTCGTGCTCGAGCTCGGTCGGTACGAGCTCGACGCCCTGGCGATCCACGTGACGACGAGCGTACCGACGCGGGATGCAAAGCATTTATGGGCGCTCGTGCGGCCCAAGCTCGAGCGGGCCCATCTCGGGTTCGGGGTTGAACGCGTCACCGCCACGGTCTCGCGCGATGCGCTGATCGTCCCGAGCCAGATCGTGCGGTGGGGGGGTGGTGATGACGCGGACGGATCGGCGGGCGAGGCCGAGGCGGCGGAGCTTGTTGACGTGCTGGCGGGTCGGCTAGGGAAGGGGGCGGTGCGTGGGGCCGTGCTGAAGGAGAGCCATCTGCCCGAGCGTGCGTTCGAGTGGGTCTCGCCGGCTGCCCAGCGATCGGGCGCGGACATCCGTCCGCCGGGCGAGCGGCCGACCACGCTGCTCGATCCGCCGATGCCGACGACCGCGATCGCGCTCACGCCCGATGGGCCGGTGCATCGCATCCGCTGGCAGAACGAGGACCGCATGGTGGTCGCGTGCGTGGGGCCCGAGCGCATCGGCGGCGAGTGGTGGCGCGGGCACGGCACGACGCGCGATTACTTCCGCGTGCGGTGTGAGGATGGCGTCTGCCTGTGGGTGGCGAGAGCGCGTGAGAGCGGGCGGTGGTACGTCCATGGTGTGTGGGCCTGAATTTCGAGGACGTGCATGCCGGACAACGAGTTCCCGAAGATCAAGGCCCATCCTTTCCGCAAGGTCCAGCATCGGTCGGTCGATGCGATGTCGGCGTATTCTCGCGCGTCGACGCCCTACGCCGAGCTGTCGGTGACATCGAACTACACGTTCTTGAGGGGCGCGAGCCATCCCGAGGAGTTCGTCGAGCGGGCGGCCGAGCTCGGGCACGCGGCGGCGGCGATCGCCGACACGAACACGCTGGCCGGGGTCGTGCGTGCGCACGTTGCCGCGAAGGAGGCGGGCATCCCGCTGGCTGTTGGGTCGCGGTTGGTCTTCGAGGATGGGCCCGACGTGCTGGCGTTCGCGACGGATCGGTCGTCGTACAGCCGGCTGAGCCGGTTGCTGACCCTTGGCAAGCGCAGGGCACCCAAGGGCGAGTGCCACCTCGTGTTGCACGATCTGCTCGAGCACCAGAAGGAGTTGGTCGCGGTCGTGATGCCGCCGGCTGTGCTCGATGATGATGCGATCGCGGTGCTACACGGATTGCGTGACGCATTTGGCGATCGGCTTTCGCTGGCGGCCGCACGCGGGTATCGCCCGGGCGATGCCGAGCGGCTCGACCAGCTCGCGTCGCTCTCGCACGCCGTGGATGTGCCGTTGGTCGCCGTGAACGATGCCCATTACCACTGCCAAGATCGCCGTGACCTACAGGACGTGCTCACGTGCATCCGCCACGGCTGCACGGTCGACACCGCCGGGTATCGCCTACATCCCAACGCCGAGCGGCATCTCAAGCCCACGGACGAGATGGCCCGGCTGTTTCGTGATTTTCCAGGTGCCGTTGAGCGATCCGCCGAGATCGCGTTGCGCGCGTCGGCGTTCAGCATGGACGAGCTGCGATACCAGTACCCGTCCGAGGCGTGCCCGGCGGGCGTGTCGGCGTCGGCGTATCTGCGGCAGGCGACGATGGCAGGCGCGACGTGGCGGTACGGCGATGATGTGCCCGAGTCGGTGCGCGGGACCATCGAGCACGAGCTGTCGATGATCGCCGAGCTCGGGTACGAGGCCTACTTCCTGACATGCTACGACATCGTGAACTTCGCGCGGTCGCGTGGCATCCTGTGCCAGGGCCGCGGCGGTGCGGCGAACAGCGCGGTGTGCTATTGCCTTGGCATCACCGAGGTCGACCCGGCTACGCACCACTTGTTGTTCGAGCGGTTTATCAGCCGCAGCCGGGGCGAGCCGCCGGATATCGATATCGATTTTGAGCACGAGCGACGTGAGGAGGTGATCCAGTATCTGTACCAGAAGTATGGACGCGATCGTGCGGCGCTGACCGCTGAAGTCATCACGTATCGCGGTCGGAGCGCCGTTCGCGAGGTTGGCAAGGCGATGGGGCTCTCGCTCGATGGCGTTGACGCGCTCGCCAAGAACCTTGACCGCTGGGGCGATGACGCGACGCCCGAACGCGTGCGTGAGGCCGGCTTTGACCCCGAGGACCCGACGATTGCCGCCATCATCGGCCTGACACGCCAGCTCATCGGCTTCCCGCGGCATCTCTCGCAGCACGTGGGCGGGTTCGTGATCACCGAGGGCCCGCTGCACGACCTCGTGCCCATCGAGAACGCGGCCATGGAAGACCGCACCGTCATCGAGTGGGACAAGGACGACATCGACGCGATGGGGATGCTGAAGGTGGACTGCCTTGGGCTGGGGATGTTGACGTGTGTGCGGAAGGCGTTGGAGATGGTTGTTGGGAGAGAGACGGAGAGACGGAGAGACCAAGAGACAGAGTGTGGGGGGTTCTATGGCGAATGTGAAGACGTTTCGGGATCTTGTGGCGTGGCAGAAAGCGATGGAGTTGGCTGTCATGGTCTACGAGGTGACCAAGTCGATGCCCGAGGGCGAGCGGTTTGGTCTGACCAATCAGATGAGGCGGGCGGCGGTGTCGATTCCTTCGAACATCGCCGAGGGCTTTGGCCGGGAGAGCCGGGGAGACCTTCTGAAGTTCTTGCGGATTGCCCGAGGATCGCTCAACGAGCTTTCGACCCAAGTCGAGCTTTCGGCACGGCTCGAAATCCTCACGATCGATTCGGGAATGACGAGCCTCATCGACGAGGCCGATCGCGTACTCCAGGGACTGATCCGAAGCCTGAAAAGCAAAGAATCGTAACACATGCAACCACTTCGTCTCTCCGTCTCTGTATCTCTCCGTCTCTCTTTGAGCAAACCCTCACCCTCTTCCGAACCATCGCCTCCAACCCCACCGATCCCGCCGTCTACGAGATGATCTCTCACGCCGACACCGTTGGCGTATTCCAGATCGAGAGCCGGGCGCAGATGTCGATGCTGCCTCGGCTCAAGCCGCGGTGTTTTTATGATCTGGTGATCGAGGTCGCGATCGTTCGGCCCGGGCCGATCCAGGGGAACATGGTGCACCCGTACCTGCGTCGGCGTGAGGGCGCCGAGCCGGTGAGCTACCCGAGCGAGGAAGTGAAGGCCGTCCTGGAGCGCACGCTTGGGGTGCCGCTGTTCCAGGAGCAGGCGATGCAGCTGGCGATCGCGGCCGCGGGGTTTACGCCCGACGAGGCCGATGCGCTGCGCAAGGCGATGGCGGCGTGGAAGCGCAAGGGTGATGCGATCTACCGGTTCGGGCAGCAGCTCATCGATGGGATGGTCGCGAATGGGTATCCGAAGGAGTTCGCTGAACGCTGCTTCGAGCAGATCCGTGGGTTCAGCGAGTATGGGTTCCCCGAGAGCCATGCGGCGAGCTTTGCGATCCTGGTCTGGGTCTCGTGCTGGCTGAAGCGGTACAAGCCGGCGGCGTTCTGCGCGGCGATCATCAATAGCCAGCCGATGGGTTTCTATCAGCCGGCACAGATCGTGCGCGATGCGAAGGAGCACGGTGTTGTCGTGCGGCCGATCGATGTGAACGAGAGTGTGTGGGATTGCACACTCGAAAGATGTGGAGAAGGGGCGGAGCGACGAAGCGGCGGAGGGGTTGGGGAGCCGCCGCATACGTGGGGATTGGGCGGGCCGGCGGTTCGGCTTGGGATGCGGTTGGTGAAGGGGATGGTCGAGGCGGATGCGCATCGGATCGCTGAGGCGGTGGGTGTGCACGGGCCGTTTGCGACGATCGAGAGGCTGTGGCGTGCGAGCGGGGTGAGCGTTCGCAGCTTGCGGGCGTTGGCTCGGGCCGACGCGTTCGGTTCGATGGGGCTCGATCGGCAGCGGGCGTTGTGGCAGATCAAGCCGTTGTGCGATGACCCGTTGCCACTCTTTGATGACACGGATCATGGTTACACGGTCGATGACGATCCCGATGGGCTCGGCTCGCTCCCCGCCGTGCCCGCGAACCGGCTGGTGCTTGAGGATTACTCGAGCACGGGGTTGTCGTTGAAGGCGCACCCGCTCTCGTTCGTGCGGGAGTCGCTCCGGGCGCGTGGCGCGATACCGGCGTCGGATCTGCGAAGCGAGCGGCTGTGCCCGCAGGGGCGCACGGTGTCGGTTGGCGGCTTGGTGCTCATGCGGCAGCGGCCGGGCACCGCGTCGGGGGTGGTGTTCATCACGCTGGAAGACGAGACGGGCATCGTGAACCTGATCTTGTGGCGTGACGTGTTCGAGCGTTTCAGGCGAGTCGCGAGGCTGAGCCGGGTCATGCTCGCCCACGGGCACATCGAGCGGCAGGGCGAGGTCGTCCATCTGCATGTCCATGGGCTGGAGAGTCTGGACGACCAACTCGATGCGCTGGTCGCTCGCAGCCGCGACTTCCACTAGCCAGCGCACTTGATCGATTTGGCTAGAATGTCGCGTGACACGCAGAGCTGCTATCTTGTCCGCCCTTCGAACGCCGATTGGTCGGTACGGTGGCCAGTTGGCCTCGGTGAGACCCGACGACCTTGCGGCGCTTGCGATAAAGGCCGTAGTCGAGCGATCCGGTGTTGATCCCGCGTCGATCGATGATGTCTATCTCGGTGCTGCGAACCAGGCCGGCGAAGACAACCGCAACGTGGCACGCATGGCGGCGCTGCTCGCCGGGCTGCCCGAGTCGGTACCTGGCGCGACGGTCAATCGGTTGTGCGCGTCGGGGCTCGAGGCGGTCAACGTTGCGGCCCGGATGATCGAGGCCGGAATGGGTCACGTGTTCGTCGCGGGCGGGGTCGAGTCGATGAGCCGGGCGCCGTACGTGCTGAGCAAGGCCGATGCCGCATTCGGTCGCGGTCAGGAGATGCACGATACCTCCATCGGGTGGCGATTCGTGAACCCGCGGTTAGCCGGGATGCACCCGCCATATGCGATGGGGGAAACGGCAGAAAACGTCGCGCGCAAGCACGGCATCAGCCGCGAGGATCAGGATGCGTTCGCGCTGCGCAGCCAGAAATGCTGGGTAGAGGCGCACGAGGCCGGTCGCTTTGCGGACGAGTTGCTGCCAGTTGATGTGCCCCAACGCCGCGGTGATCCGGTTCGACTAGAGGTTGACGAGCATCCCAGGCCAGATACAACCATCGAGAAGCTGGCCAAGCTGCGGCCGGTCTTCGCCAAGGACGATCTGGGTACAGTCACCGCTGGTAATTCATCGGGTGTGAACGACGGCGCGGCGGCACTCCTGCTGATGGAAGCCGAGCGTGCGAAATCGCTTGGGCTGAAACCGCTGGCGTATGTCGGCGTGAGTGCATCGGCTGGAGTCGACCCCGCGTACATGGGCCTCGGCCCAATCCCAGCGACTCGTAAGGCTCTCGATCGAGCGGGCGTGTCATTGGCCGATGTGGGACGCTTCGAGATCAACGAGGCATTCGCAGCGCAGGCGGTCGCGTGCCAGCGTGAACTGGGCATTGAGGATGAATGCCTGAACGTCAACGGCGGGGCGATCGCCATTGGCCACCCGCTAGGCTGCAGTGGCGCTCGGCTCGCGGCGACACTCGTGCACGAGATGCGTCGAAGCGACACGGAGCGTGGGCTGGCTTCGCTGTGCGTCGGTGTCGGGCAGGGGCTCGCGACCGTGTTCGAGCTTGCGTGAGGCCTACGGCATCGATGCGATCTTGGCGAGGCCGGACTCTGTCGCAGCGACGAGGTGGTCGATCTCGGACTCGGTCATCGGCGTAGAGAGTGCTGCCGTGCACGTGTTGATCATGATGCACCCGTGGTCGAACAAGTGATCGAGCAGTACGGCCAGTCTCGCGTTCTCTTCGGCTGTCGTGTGGGCCTCTCGATAGTTGTGGGGTGCACTCGCCTTCATGTGAACGCGGAACATCGACCCTGTGCCGGTGACACACGCCTTCGCGCCAGTACGCTCGATCGCGGACTCGATGCCTTGCTTGCCGCGATCGGCGAGCGCGTTCAGCCGCTGGACAGCGGATCGATCGAATTTGCACATCGCCGTCAGGCCAGCAATGGTGCTGATCGGATTCGCCGAGAAGGTGCCCGAGTGTGGGAAGAGGTAGCGATCGCCGCGCGGGTTCATGGTGTCCATGACCTCGGTGCGACCGGCAACCGCACCGATCGGGAAGCCGCCGCCGATCAGCTTGCCGATGGCGGTCAGGTCTGGAGTGATGTCGTATCGCTCTTGAAGGCCGCCGAATTCTGAGCGGAACGTGATGACCTCGTCGAGCACAAGCAGCGCGCTATGCCGCTCGGTCCACTCGGCGATTGCCTTCGCGAATTGCGGATCGACCGGATTCAGCCCAACGCGGTGGGGCATCAGGTCGAGAAGGACGCACGCGAGTTCGTGCGCGTGCTCGTTCAGCCTGGCGATCGCTCGGTCGATGTCGTTAAACGGCAAGATGACGACGTCGTCGAGGGCGGATCGGGGCGTGCCGTGCACGAGCGGCACGGACTCGGGCCGATCGACATCGCCCCAAGTCTCGGGCTTGGGGGCCTGGCTGACCTCGGCGTAGTCGTACCCGCCGTGGTAGGCACCCTCGATCTTGGCGATCTTGGACCGCCCGGTGTGCGCCCTTGCCGCCTTGAGGCACACCATCAGCGCCTCTGTGCCCGAGTTTACGAATCGCATCTTCTCGAAGGCTGGGCTCCGGCTACAGATGTGCTCGGCGTACTCGACCTCGGACTCGGTCGCCATCATGAACGCACTGCCACGGGCAAGCTGGTCGGTCACCGCGTGCTCGATGTCCGGATCGGCGTGTCCGTGGATGAGCGAGCACATGTTGTTCGAGAAGTCGATGCGCTCGACGCCGTCGAGATCGGTGATGCGGCAGCCCTTGCCGAAGGCGGCGTACGCGGGGTGGGGGGAGCGGAGCACGGTGTTGCGGCTTACGCCCCCGGGCAGGACGCGCTTGGCGCGCTCGAACAGTTCGGCGCTGCGGGTGGCTTGTGCGGTGTCGGGTGTCATGGCTGAAGAAGTGGGGCTCCGGTGCGTTCCTGGACGTAACCGAACTCGACGCCGGGACTCAGCTCGACGAGTCGAAATCCGTCGGGCGTGATGTCGATCACGGCGAGGTCGGTGTAGACGCGATCGATGACGCCGAGCCCGGTCAGCGGATAGGTACATGCGGGGACGAGCTTGGGTTCACCAGTCTTCGTGGTATGCTGCGTGATCGCAAAAACCTTCTTCACCCCCGCGACAAGATCCATCGCGCCGCCGACCGCTGGGATGGCGTCCGGAGCGCCGGTTGACCAGTTTGCAAGGTCGCCGTTGGCCGCGATCTGCAGCGCACCGAGCACGCAGAGATCGATGTGCCCACCGCGAATCATCGCGAAGCTGTCGGCGTGGTGGAAGAACGAGCCCCCGGGGTTCACCGTCACGTGACGCTTGCCGGCATTGATCAGCTCGGGATCTTCGCTGCCCTCGGCCGGCGAGGGTCCCATGCCGAGCAGGCCGTTCTCGGTGTGGTAGACGACCTCACGTCCCACGGGGACGTACTTGGCAACCAGCTCGGGTATGCCGATGCCGAGGTTGACGTACGAGCCATCGGCGATGTCCTGCGCGAGCCGCTCGGCCATCTGCTCGCGCGTGCGCCCGATGCGTTCGCTGGCGGTCGCGGGTGTCATGGGTAGGTCGCTCCAGCCGCAACAAGCTCGGACTCGTGAACCGGACTGGCGACCTCGACGACTCGATCGATGAAGATCCCCGGAGACACGACGATTTCGGGATCGATCCCGCCGGGCTCGACGATCTGCTCAGCCTGCACGATGGCCACGTTACTCGCCATGGCCATCGGCGGCCCGAAGTTTCGTGCGGTTTTGTTGTAGATGGTGTTGCCGTGGGTGTCGGCGCTCTTGGCCTTGACGAGCGCGAAGTCGGCTCTCAAGCCGTGCTCCAAGATGAACTCGCGTCCGTCGAATGTGCGTTGCTCTTTGCCCTCGGCCAGCGGTGTCCCAACGGCCGTGGCTGTGTAGAACGCTGGGATGCCTGCACCGCCAGCGCGGATGCGCTCGGCGAGGGTGCCCTGGGGCACCAGCTCGAGCTTGGTCTTCCCGGCGCGGTACAACTCAGGGAACACGGTGGAGTTGGCCGTTCGCGGGAAGGAGCACACCACCTTCGAGACCCGGCCCGCCTTGAGGAGCGCGGCAAGGCCAACCTCACCGCTGCCGGTGTTATTGCTCACCACGGTGAGATCGGTCGCGCCTTGATCGATGAGCGCGTGGATCAACTCGACCGGGCTGCCGGCTTCTCCGAAGCCGCCAACCATGATCGTCGCGCCGTCGAACACGTCCGCAACGGCCTCGGACGGGCTACCGACGCGCTTGTCGATCATCCGCAGGGCCCGGTCATCTGCGGCATCGAAGCGGGCATGCCGGGCGTGCCATGCTGTTTGGTGCGGGTGTAGTCGAACAGGCCCGCCTCATCGAAGAGGACGCGATCCTCGTAGTCGTCGAACCACAGAGCCTCGGGGTTGCGGCCCACAATGCAGACCTTGCCGATTTCCTTCGCACCGCCGGAATTGCGCAGCAGCTTGAAGATGACGACGCCGTTCTCCGAACCCTTCAGGCCGGGGATCGGCTCGTTGGTCACGGACGCGACCTCGGTCTTGCCCTTGTAGTGCGTGATGGAAAGGCGGGCGTGCTTCTCGACGCCCGAGAGGCCCATCTGCGACTCGTTGAGGATCTGCCAGGCCCTCTCCATCGGGATGTTGAATGCCTTGTACGCGACGATGTCGCGGCCGCAGAAGAAGTAGTGGTTCTCGCCGCCGGCTCGCTTGAACTCGCGCTGCAGGATGCGCAGGGCATCCGGATCGTCGTTGATGCCCTTGATGATCGGAGCCTGGTTCTGCACGGTGAGCCAGCCGCGGCCGGCGAGGCCACGCATTGCCTCTCCCGTCGCCGGGATCCACTGCTTAAACCCACGCTCGTCTTCGACGTAGTTGCCGTCGGGATCCTTCGCGAGGATCTCGTCGGGGTGCTCGAAGTGCAGCATGAAGTTCATGCCGACCTCGGGGTACAGCTCGTGGAAGCGGTCGAGCATGTTAAAGAAGGTCTGATCGAAGCGCTGCGGGAAGAAGGCCATCTCCTTCGTGCCCACACGGATTGTCTCGACGCCGGCCTCGGCGAGGGCCGCGAACCAGGCCGCGAGCTTGGCGTTATTCAGCACCATCGCATCGCCACCGGACAGCAGGATCTCGCGGAGCTTCTCGCGGCCGGTCTCGGGGTGGACACCGCCGTTGGACGCCACGATCGCGTTGTGCTGCTTGATGTACGGGATGATCTCGGAGATCTTGGCCAGGCCCTTCTTCTTGACCGTGCCGTCAATACGTTTCACGTCCTTGCGGGCGATCAGCTCCTCGCGGTAGCAGAAGCGGCAGTGTGCCGAGCACGTCGAGATGACGTACATCAGGCCCATCTCGTACTTATGCAGCAGGCCCTCGACCGGGCTGTAGTCCATCTGGTTGCCGGGGTCCTCGGAGCCCTGGAGGTTGTCGGTCTCGTCGGGGCTGGCCTTCACGATGCGCTGTATGGCCGCGCTGTTCTTGGCGATCTCGTAGTAGTGCCGAGTCATCTTCACCGGCATACGAGACTCGACGTCGCGCTCGGTGCCCTTGCGCACGCGGAGGGCCACGATCTCGTCGCCACCGTAGAAGTTGAGCATGTCTTCTGGAGCCTTCTCATCGAAGAAGGGCTTGAGCCCGTTGATGATGCCGCGCTCGTAGCGGGGGTCCTCGACGGTCTCGAGGAACGCCTTCTCGCGGTCGGTAGGGCTGTATTCGTAGCTCTGCTCTTGGATCATGCGCGTTTGCTCCTGAGCGGTTAGTGAGTTTTCTGGCTCGAGACTGAAACGAATCGTACAGTATGCACTAGAGAGTGCAACAAAATGACCAGGATCGCCGAGAGCGTAGCCACCCCATGACCGTGCAAGACCGCATCGCCGAGTACGGGGATCGCCTAACCCCCACCGATCGCCGAATCGCCGAGGCGGTTTCCAGCGACCCAACGTTGCTCGCCTTCGGCACCGTATCGGACCTTGCCGCCCGCTCGGGCGCCAGCCGGCCTTCGATCGTGCGATTCGCGACCAGGTTGGGGTTCTCGGGCTACACGGAACTGCAGGATTGGGTCCGCGAGGCGATGTCCGAGCAGTTGTCGAGCCCGAGCGCCCGTATCCGGCAGCATTCGACCGAGGCCGACGGCTCCCGGGACACCATGATCGACGCGCTGCAGCACGTGTTCGACGTACTCGATGACGCCAAGCTGCGGACGATGGCCGAGCCCATCGTCAGCGCCCAGCGTGTGTATGTGCTGTCCGGTGAGACCTCGATGGCGGGGGCCCGGGCGCTGCAGAGCGGGCTGAGCATGGTGCGGCCCAGCGTCCTGCTCGTTCATGCGCACTCGGTTGGTCGCGACTTGAGCGGTGCGGGGCCCGGCGATACGGCCGTCGTCTTCGACTTCGCCCGGTACCGGCGCAGCGCCGTGACGGCGACGCGTACGCTCGCGAGCCTGGGCGTGACGATCGTTGCGTTGACCGACGGCCCGCTTTCGCCTCTCGCGGCAGTTGCGGACCATTGGTGCGAGCTACGGGTGCCTGCGGTCGGGCCCTTCGATAGTTCCGGTCCTGCCGTCGCCGCCGCCGAGTTGCTGATCGCGCGTGTAACCGCCGACCTGGGTGAGGCCGCCCGCGAACGCATCGATCAACTCGAGACTGTTTGGCGTGCGACAGGAACTTTCATCGACGAGCCGTAGGTGCGATGGCATCTCGCCTCCCGACGGATGTCTCTTTGCGGCCTAGTCGATCCGCTGGAGCTGGATGTACCTGCTCCGTAGGACCGTGATGTAGATCAGGGCTAGTGGTTGACGTCACCCCGTTGCTGATGGCATGCAGCGAAACACGACCGGCTGGGTGCTGGGTTCCGGTAGAACCGGTTGGTCGGTGATGGGATGCTGTCCTTACTTGTGTGAGCGACTCGGCTGTAGAGGATCGAATTGAGGCTCTAACGACCCCAGACGTGCGTCGCGAAGGCGGTAGCAAGAAGCTCGCACGCTCGTTCTCTGTTGCGTTCGACCATGAGAACCGCCCGAGTGACTCGGCTAGTCGTCTGCTGGCGCGGCCGCATACGGACCGTCGAACATGGCTTCGAGAGTCTCCTGCAAGCGCGCCTTCACGATGGTTGCGACTTCCGACGGATCGAGATGTTCAGAGATGCCCGAGAAACTCCGATCGCGAATTCCCTCGAGCGTCGCTCCAGTGACCTCGCTTGGATGCTGCTGCTTTCGCTTGATCGTGAACTGCGCTGCGGACTGGCGCGCGGCGGGTGGACTTCCCCACGCGTGCCAGTACAGGTGCTGCATGGACTCGAGCGTCGGTAACAGCCGTGCCCAGAACTCTGCATCGATGCCCTGCTCGATCGCGAGCAGGGCAAACTCGGCAAACAAGAAGATTGCGGGCCCATCCGGCGCCGCCTCCGCAACGAGTAGGTCTTTGTGGTACGCGACGGTCGATCCGGTGGCGTCAGTGAGCCGCGTCAGGAGTTCGCCTTTCGCAAACCGCTCGAACGCGAGTCCGAGCGGATGTCCGCGGAGCGTGCCGCCTTCGTGCCACTCGGGAAAGAAGCGTTGGATGATGCACCGCTGGATGTCGGAGAGGAAGGCTACCAATCGCCTATGCTCGGGCTTGAGCGGAGCGCTGTAGCCCATCCCCTGACGCGCGAGCACCCGAGCCGAGAGGTGCTGGAAGATCTCATGGACCGCCCAGACACGGAAGCCAATCTCTTCCTTGCCCACTTCGAGACCGTCTTTCAGTGCCGCTGCCGGCCAGTTCCGAAGGAAGGGCTCGTGGGTCTGGACCTCGTACTGCATGAAGAACCAGGCGGCATGGTCTGGCCCGGGAGGCTGCGGGTGGTTGTCGAGAACCGCCGAACTCGCGGCGAGCATGTAGGAACGGGGCTGTGACACACCGGGCGGAAGGGCGGGCTCTTCATCGAGCAGCGCTCCGGTCGCTTCGGGCTGCCACTCGGGCTCGACTCGTGCCTCGTAGCGCGGCCGATTGAGGGCCCATTCCAGGTCGATCGGTGTGATGCTCTGGCCTTCGCCATCGGTCACCTCGAGGACGAGCCGGGCGTGTCCCGGGACGTCATCGATCCGGCTGGAACACACGAGGCAGCAGGCCGAGCCGAAGCGCTCGAGCAGAAGTTCTCCAAGTTCGCCCGATTCCGAGTCGTCATCGGCGCGCCGCAGGCTGGCGCGTGTCGCCCGCTTGGGGTGGTCGTACTTGAAACGCAAGATACGATCTACTCCGCGGTCGGGCACCTCGGTCATGCGGTCACCTCGCACGCTCTGAGGTACACGTAAATTGTCCCGTGGTACTGCACGTTCTGGACCTGGGTGCTTACCTTATCCGTCCATCCGCCGCTCGGCGGCGGAGTATCTGGGACGATGATGGCGGTCGCCTCATGCCCGCCGTCATTGGTCGGCCGCCAGCGATCCTGATTCGTTGATGTTGCCCCCGTGTTGGTGTCCAGGCTTGCGCAGCCAATATCGGTGGCGATCCATCCGGCCACGACCTCGATCGCGGCCTCGCAATTGGCCGCGTCCGCCTGGGTCATGGCGAAGAACTTGTCCGATGATCGAGTATTCTGCAGGCCGAGCATTGCGGCGTGGAGGGCAGCGTCAATCGATGGCCGGATCAGCGGCGACGCCTGCTTGTAGTCGTCGCATTCGACATACGGCGTGGCCAAGACAATAAAATCACTCATCGTTCGTTCCTTGTGGATTGCGGTGGGGGTGTCAGGCTACGGGCGGCTCGTAGGCCAACCCGGAAGGAGTGTGCGCTCACGGGAAGCGTCTTGTGCTGCGTTAGATCTACTGCGGGGAACGGATCGGACCAGTCCAGGCCGCGGTACACCGGATTTCCATCGAGCAGCGTACTCGTCCACTCGCCAGCGTTCCCGAGTGTATGGAGGATTGGTGTTCCATCAGACCTCAGGTCTAGCGCAGCAACTTCGACGGTTGCTCCGGTGTATGCCACGAGCTGATCGCGCCACGCGCTCGAGTTGGCCAAGGCCGGATCGGGCAGGGCGACGGCGTCGTTCATTGGTGCCTCGTCGCCCCAGGGGAACCGGGCTCCCTCCGGGCCGCGAGTGCCCGCGTCCCACTCTGCGCTGGTGGGCAGGCGCTTCCCTACCCACGCCGCGTAGGCCGCCGCATCGGTGATCGTGATCTTGACGACGGGCCGGTCGCTCAGGTCGATGCCCCGGATGGCAGCTGGTCGATCGGGGTGGTTGAGGTCCAGTATGAGATCCCAATGGGTCGGCGGCGGATGGCCCGTTGCTCGTAGGAAGGCCGCGTACTCGCTGTTGCTGACTTCGTGTACGTCGATCGCGAACGGTGCAAACTCCTGCACGCGCTCGGCGAGTGGCCCGCTCGCGAAGCCTGGTTCCCCGACACGGTATCGCCCAGGCGCGACGGGATGCATGTCGATCGGTGGATCCGCGTCGAGCAAGCGCACGAGATAGTCGATTCGTCCTTCGCCGGTAGCGGGCGGTTCCAGTGGGTCTCGCTCGAACGCGCGCACGGAGACTGTGCGAGTCTTCGCTGGATCGATCAGCAGATCCAGCTCGCCGAACGCGCCATCAGGCTCGACAATTGTGACCCGGTACATGCCCGCTGGATATCGGCGGGTGAGCGGGAGTGCGCGCGCCGTAGGCCAGGCCTCGAGCTCTCCCGTCTCGGGATCTGATCGCCGTATGTGCACCACGGATCCCGAGATGTCGGCGTCGATCCTGACCCGAACCAGCGACTGGTTCGCGATCGACCGTGCCCACACCCCCAGGAAGACGGAGACGCCGACCAAGGCCACGATCACGAACGCGGTCAAGGTGAGCCGGTGCGTCCGAACCTTGCGCAGCCCACGCCGCGAGAGGCTGGGGGGGCGCGCCAGGATTGGTTCGTCGAGCCTCCAGGATCGGAGGTCCGCCGCGAGTTGGATCGCGGACTGATAGCGGTCCCGCGGGCGCTTCTCCAGAGCCTTGTGGCAGATCGTCGCGAGATCTCGCGGGATCCATGGACAAACCGACCGTACGGTGGGCGGATCGACGGTCCGGAGCTCGTGGAGAACCTGGAGCGTGGTGTCGCCGTCGAATGGCCGCTGCCCCGTCAAGAGTTCGTACAGGACGACGCCGAGCGAGAAGATGTCCGACCGGTGATCGACGACGGCGCTCTCTGCCGACGCCTGCTCTGGGCTCATGTACTGGGGCGTACCCGGAATGTCGCCTTCCAGCGTCAAGGGCACGGCTGATGCCATGCGCGCGATGCCGAAATCGGTGAGCTTGGGCTTGCCCTCAGCATCGAGGAGGATGTTGGAGGGCTTCACATCACGGTGGATGACCGGCGGAACCTGCGTGTGCGCGGACTCGAGGGCGCTTGCGATCCGTTCGACGAAGGAGGCGACCTGTCGCGTGTGCCGACGCTGCGCTGCGGCCCCGCGTTGTGGAGGCGGGTGTTGGGTGAGCCAGTCCGCGAGTGTGCCGCCGTCCAGGTACTCCATCGCGATGAAGTGCTTACCAGCGCTCTCGCCGTACTGGAACACGCGTGCGACCGCTGGATTGTCGATCTGCCCGGCCGCTCGCGCCTCGTTGTAGAAGCGGGCGCGGGCCGTCTCCGAGCCCGTGTAGCGGTCCGCGAGGACCTTGAGCGCGATTTGGCGATCGAGGATCTCATCGTGGGCTAGGTAGACCACGCCCATCCCGCCCTCGGCGAGCTTGCGGATGACGCGAAACTCCCGTACAGCCTCGGGAGCTCCGTCCGGCCCGTCACCCCCGCGACTCGAGTGGAGAGCGAGGAGCCGTTCGATCCTCGCCTTCTGGTCCGCGTCTTCGCAGGCTCCGAGAAGGAACGGTTCGCGGTCCTCTGGGGCGAGATCCAGTGCCGCGAGGAAGATCTCCTTTTCGCTCGAGCCGCTGTTCAACGTCGCGTCCTTTGCGGGAGCCGGCTGACTCCTTGGCGTACCACCGCGAGCGTTCCGGTGGTGTGCGCGCCCGAGGGGGTTCTTTTCACCGGTCGGTCTGCTCGCGAAGCCAGGCGATCGCGTAGCCCAGATCCCTGCGAACCGTGTGCAGCGATAGGCCGGTCAGGTCCGAGATCTCGCGGAGTGTGCGGCCGCTGTACACCCGGTGTTCCAGGATCCTCGCCGACTGCTCGTCCTCCTGTCGCAACGCTTCGAGCGCGTCATCGAGCTCCAAGGCATCGATTTGCAGGCATTCCTCGCCAGTTGGTACATCGATGAGGGGCTGACGCTCTCGGTCACCCCCGCGCTTCTTGGCCGTGGCCTGTCGAGCCAGATCCGCGAATGCATCGCGCATCGCGCGGCCGAGTAAGTAGAAGAAGTGTGCCCGGTCCTCGGGGGCCAGAGACTCGCGACCGAGGAGTCGGAGGCACGCTTCGTTGGCGAGCTCGGTCCCCGACAGCGAAGCGCTGCGGATCGACAGCCCATTGAGCTTCGCCTGTGCGATCCGGCGAACCTCGGGGTGGACCTGGGCCCAGAGCTGTTCGCTCGCACCCGGCTCTCCTGCACGAGATCGCTGGATGAGCGAAGTAATCGTTCCCGGATTGGTGCCCCCGGTCGTCATTGCGAGTCATGTTAGCCCACCACGACATTATTTTGGAAGTGCGCGCATGCGGCCTGGTAGATTGCGGTGGAGCGGTGACAAGGAGTTCGTCCGGCTGTCGATCCACGGGCGACCGGCTCCCCCTCGCCTTTCGAGCAGTCCCGTCCCCCGTCGGACAGTGAGGCCGGACAGCGAGGCCGGACAGCGAGGCCGGGCCGCGATCGTTCATGGGGCATCGTCGAATTGAACATGCGTGCGACTGGGCGCGGATTCCCAGAGAAAGGCGAGTGATGTTACGTGTCCGGTCGAATTTGCGAGTGGCGGTGGTCGTTGTGCCGGTTCTTACCCTGGGTGCTTGTGCCGGTCTGCCCAATTCGTTCGACCGCAAGGGCGAGCGCGTCCAATTGAACCTCCTCACCTACGACCAGCTGGAGGCGTATCCCCAGCGGGCCAACTGGCGCGAGGGGAACCCGCGTAAGACCGAGTTCGAGGCAACCCTTGCATCCATCCTGCCGGAAGAGCGGCTGAATTCGGCCGAAGCGTACAGCCCGATCGAAGAGGGGGCTCGAACCGAGAGCGTGGCGATCGCGGCAGCGGCGATCCCCCTGGTTGCCGGATTCGTCATCGATACCGTGCAGAGCGAGCTCTCGAAGGATGCCAAGCGATACGAAGCGCAGTTCGGCTCGGTGACCTACCACTACAGCTTCTGGACAATCGATGCTCTGGGCGAGCAACCGATTGAGTCCGAGGCTGAGCGCCGGTTGTACGAGTTCATGGCCGGGGAGATCGATCAAGCCGTCGAGGAGCGCCTCGTAGCGATTCCCAAGTCGCTGATTGCGGGCGAGTCAGCCCGCCCGGTACCGGTCGATGATCTGGTTGAAACGGTGCAGAACGATCCGGATAGCGATTGGGGCACCACGTCTGAGATGATCCGCCGATCCGGAGAGCTCCAGGAGACCCTGTTGGCGGGGCGCTCCACGCTGCGTCCGACCTTCGCAGGATTCGAGGTGATCCGCCGGACCAGCAAGTCCGATCCCGCGTTCCGCTTCGTTGGAGCGTTCGTACCATCGCGCGCCGATCCTCGGCTGTTCCTGATCCGTCCCCTGTTCCTTGAGGTGGATTCCTCGAAGGCGAAGGTCGCGAAGACCGACGGCGCGTCGCTGACCATCGAACTGGACATGGAACTCGTTGGATCGTGGCTCGCGAAGAACGACGCCTTCCAGACCGCAACGCTGGCAACGGCCAAGTGGGCCTGGTCTGGTTTCGATATGACCTCCGAAGACCACTTCATTTGCGCGGACTTCGCGGACCCGGACGGCGGCCAGATCGACGGTCCGCACATCGCCGGGTGGTTCCCGGGTGTGCCCCGGTCGAAGGACATCCCCGGCCGTGACCCGGGCGCACCGCACGGCGGCGCGTTCCGGCTTGCCATCAACGTGACCGAACGCGACGAGAGCAAGGCGCCGCAGTACCTTGAGCGGGCAGCAAAGCTGCTTGGAGACAACAAGGAACAGATCATCAAGCAACTCCAGAGTGCGGTGCAGTAGCGATGCCCCCCGGCCGTCACAGTGTTGCGCCCCTGATCCGAGCCGCCGCACTGCTCGTCGACGGCGGCGAGGCCCCGTGCCCAGAGCGGCTGAGGTCCGACGCCGAAGCCACGAGGCGGAACAACGCGGGCTGGCTTCACGCCCCCGGCGTTCTGGGGGTTGGCATAGGCCGACGCGTTTGTGGTGGGGAGACGCTCGAAGAACTCGTCCTCACGGTGTTCGTGCGGCACAAGCAAATGCCAGTTGACGCAAGCTCGAGGGTCCCAAAGTGGATCCGCATACCGGGCTTGAAGGAGCGTGTGCGCACCGACGTGGAGCCCCTTGGCGATCTCCGCCCCGAGACCAATCTGGCTCGTGTGAGACCGATCCAGCCTGGCTACAGCGTCGCCCATCCAAAGGCAGCGCCCGGTTCTATCGGGTGCTTGCTCCGAGAACGGAGCACGGATGAACTCTACATCCTCAGCAATTCGCATGTGCTCGCGGACTCGGGCGTCGGGCGACGCGACGCGTGGGTGCTGCAGCCGGCGGCGGGTGATTGTTCGCGTACGAGCCGTTCCCGCGTGGCAAAGCTCGCGGATTGGATACCGTTTCGCTACTCACTTGCGCTCTACAACAACGAGGTGGACGCAGCGATTGCCGGTCCGATCGACCGGGATGACGCAACGAGCTTCATCTAGGAGAGCGGTGTGCCCGCCGGGATTGCCAGGGCGAGCCGTGTGGGGGGCTGCGTCCAGAAGAGTGGCCGCACGACGGGACAGACCGTTGGCGAAGTGAAGCACGTGGGCTGCCGCCTCTCGCTCGAGTACAAGCGACGCGGCCGGCGTGGCATGCATCGCGTCGGCTTTAGCGGGCTTGTCCGTTGCACATCGTTCACCGAGGGTGGCGATAGCGGGGCCGTGGTCCTGAATCGGGCGCGCCGCGTCGTTGGTCTCCATGTCGCAGGGTCGAGATCGAGCAGCTTCTTCTGTCCGATCCAGTCGGTGATTGACGCGTTCGACGAGCGGGGATGGGACCTCGAGGTTGTCACCACCAAGTCTGCCCGCCGCCGCCCAAGCACGCTTCCCTGCTAGAGAGCCATCGTGATCCAGGAGCCACACATGTTCACACACATACTCGCCGTCTCAGTCGGCTTCGTCGCGATCATCTTGTTGCTCAGCCTCATTGTGACGATCATCTCCGACACGGTGCTCGTGCTGTTTCGTATTCGTGGTCGGCTTTTTTGCTACGGCGCGGTGTCGTGCATCAACGCGACATTCCCAAAATTTCGAATCAAGTTGTCGGATCTTAAAAAGGCACAAAAGGAGTACGGCCATCTCATCCCTCGGGGGCGCATCGAAGCCAAGGACCTTGAGCAGCTTGCCCACATCCTTGGGGCGCCGGCGATGGACGACGCAATGACCGAACGGCTCCATGGCATGTTCCACCTGATGGAACGGAGGACAAGTGAGTGCTTCAAGGGTTGGGTTCGCATCGTCACCGTGTCCGTGTCGCTCGTCGTCGCGATCGCAATGCCAGCCGACAGCTTCGATATCATCCAGCGTCTCGACCGAGACGCCGCGTTGCGCGCAACACTCGTCGATCTCAGCCGGACCGTTGTCGAGTCCGACATCCAGCGGCCAGACACCACCATGGAGATAGCCGCGGCGGCTCTCAACGAACTGGCTGAGACTCGTTCGGACGTGCCGGCCGTGATCTGCGCCCCGCGCGATCGGACCCCCGAAGAGGTCATCGCAGGTCTATGCGATGAGCTCGCCGGCAATGCAGAACTCGCCGAGATCGTTCAGGAGTATCGCGGGCTCGTTCGGAAGCTCGAGACACGCGCCCGTGCCGAAGCGAACCAAACGGTCTCACAAGCCTCTTTGCATCTCGCAGAGCTCGTGCTCAAGCCGTTCAACTACAGTTCGGACTCTTTCGCAAGCCCGTCAAGCTACCTTGGGGTGCTCGTGACGGCGCTCTTGTTAAGTCTCGGAGCTCCATTCTGGTTCGACACCCTGGGACGCCTCATCGGCATGCTCGACCGGTCGAAGAAGACGGGCCGCGTTGAAGCGAAGTAGATGCACGTCGGAGCGATACCAATTGTGTCTCGGCCTCGTGCATGAGACCGGATTGAGTCGGAGTTAACCCCGATGCCACGATGCCCGGCGGCCGGCCTGGGGCGAGCGGGGGTCTTCGATGTCAGATAGTGTCACTCAGTGCGCCGCAGGTGAGTGCATCGACTCGACCCGCTCGATGGCACGAACCAGGCGATGCGATATAGGCATCTCGTCCCGGATCTTGACCGTCGAGGCTGTAGCCTCCAGGTGTGAGGGAACCCAGCCGGGGAAGAACGAGAGGCTGGTGCGCGACTCGATCTCGGCGACTGTTGATCGATACGCAAGCGGTGAGCCGCCAGACGTGTCTTGTGGGATCAGCAGCGCCAGAACGTCGACGTTCGACATCCGGTCGTAGGGCCAGCGCCTCGGGTCCACGGTGATGCAGAAGTAGGCTTCGGGAATCGGGACGCGCTTGCCGTTGTCACGCTCGATGACATCTGGATCATCGCCGAAGACCGGGCCGATCATCGCCCAGACGTGGTCCTCGCCGCGGGTATTCTCGATGTCGAGTATGGCCCGCTCGAGCTTGAGCCAGACGCCTGTGTTCAGAGAGCCACGCTGCGGGCTCATGTTGGACATGAAGAACGTCTCCAATTGGGCGCGGCGTCCAAACTGCTTGTTGATGGCCTGGTTGGGGGCCATATGCCCGACGTGGTACTGCACTCCGTTGTGCTTGCCGAAGGTCTTGCTGCTCAGGCGAGCCTCCGGCGCGATTCTCTTGTCCTCGTAATACAAGTGCGGTCGCTCGAAGTCGACATCACGATCCGCGTGAGCGATCCTGTACGCGACCCAGGATGGCTGGTACCGCTTCGGGCAGAATCCGACTACGAATCCCGTGTTCACGAGCACCTCTACCGGGTGATTCGCGTCATGATTTTCCGGAGGCCCAAGGAAGCAAAACAGGTCGATGACATGCGCCTCGTGTATCGACGAAGGATGGACCGTCGTAAGTGTCATGTGTTTACCTCCACTCGCGTTGCCTCAGCGCTGCATATCTCCTCTGAGCCGGAGTCTGAGGCCCTTGCCCGGGCACCTGACATGGCCCTGGCCTGCTACGTGCGATCACTATACAAGAAGTTTGTACAGAAGTGACACTGAACGAGAATCAAGGCTTGGATCGACGGTCGGTCTCCATCGATTCGACACCGAAAGCCGTTGGGACGACTTTGCTGCCGAATGCGTGTAGAGACGGATGCGATGTCGGATCCGCGCATGCCAGGGCATGGCTCGGGGCTTGGGTCACCAACTGGCACAGCCGCCCGAGCTTTCCTGTCGCTCGATTCGGCCTTAGCAGGGACACTATTGGGACACCGGCCTGATGAGACCTGTCCGACCCGCCGCAACCGCCCACAAAACAAGGCCCTGCGATTGCAGGGCCTCTGGGAACGGAGAGGGGGGGATTCGAACCCCCGATGACCACGAAGGCCATACCGGATTTCGAATCCGGCGCGTTCAACCGCTCCGCCACCTCTCCAGTGGGGGGCAATTTGTAGGCTCGCAGACGCTGGCGGGCGACGTGAAATGCCAACAATGACCGCACATGGCCCAGCCTACCGACCTCACTCGCACCGAGAACCCTCCGATCACCAGGGCGCACCTTTGGGCGTTGGGCATCCCGGGCTTCGCGCTGCTTACCGCCCTTGGGGCGCACATCGCGATCCCGTTGCCGCCCGATGGAGTGCCGATGACGCTCCAGACGCTGTTTGTCGTGCTGGCGGCGATGTGCCTAGGGCCTAGGGCCGGCACGCTCAGCATGGTTCTCTACATCGCGGCTGGCATGATCGGCGTCCCGCTGTTCGCCGAGGGCGAGGTCGGGCTCGCGGTCATCCTCGGCCAGACCGGGGGCTATCTCGTTGGCTTTGTGCTGTGCCAGCCGGTGGTGGGGCTCGTCGTCAGGCGAAGAGATGGCTCTTCGCGCGGCTGGCTCGCCATCGTGACCGCCGTGCTGGCTGCCCACGCCGTGGTGTTCGCGGTGGGGGTCCCTTGGCTGGCCGTCGTGCGGGAGTTCTCGCTCTGGCGAGCGATCGAGGGCGGCATGGTGCCCTTCCTCCCTGGCATGGTCATTAAGAGCATCATCGCCGTGCTGATCGGCTTGGTGTGCATGCCGTGGTGCATGCGGCGGGTCTGGTAGATTTTTTTCTGACTCGTGTCGAAAACGGCGTGGGCCGTTCGTCTACAGGACGAACACCAAGGCCGCACGCGTCTGGCGGCCTGAAACACCACGGGATACCCGAGAGGAGCCCACCATGTCCAAGTTCGTCATGATGCTGTTCGACAACCCCGCCGACTTCGCCGATTTCTCGCCCGAGCAAATGCAGCAGGTCGTCCAGGAATACGGCTCGTGGGCCGAGCAGATGGCCAAGGAAGGCAAGTTTGTGAGCGGCGAGAAGCTGACCGAGGATGGCGGCAAGATCATCGCACGCCGCGGCGACGGGATCACGGTGACGGACGGCCCTTTTGCGGAGAGTAAGGAAGTGCTCGGCGGCATCTTTATCATCCAAGCGGCGTCTTACGACGACGCTGTGGAGATCGCCAAGACGAGCCCGCACGTGAAGTACGGCGCGTCCACCCACGTTCGCCAGATCGATGACGTCTGAACACACGATCGACACGAGAGTCGACCACCTGTTCCGGCACGAGTCGGGGCGGTTGGTCGCTTCGTTGGTGGCCATCTTCGGACCCAGCCGGATCGACCTCATCGAGGATGTTGTGCAAGAGTCGCTCGTCGAGGCGCTCCGGCACTGGAGATTCCACGGCGTGCCGGAAAATCCCACGGCGTGGCTGACCCAGGTCGGCAAGCGTCGTGCTCTTGACGTGCTGCTCCGCGACACCACGCTCCGCCGACACGAGCGCGATCTGAAGGCTCGTGTCGAGCGTCTGCACGAGAGATCGAATCACGACGGGCTTGATGACCAGCTCCGACTGATGTTCTTGTGCTGCCACCCGGAGGTGCCCATCGAATCACGGGTCCCGCTCACGCTCAAGCTGGTCGGCGGCATGGGGATGGGCGAGATCGCCAGGGCGTACCTCGTCACCGAGCCCGCCATGGCCCAGCGGCTCGTTCGAGCGAAGCGAGCGATACGAGATCAGGGCATCTCGCTGGACATGCCCGAAGAGAGCGAGCTTCCCGGCCGGCTGCACAGCGTGCTCCAAACGGTGTACCTGCTCTTCAACGAGGGCTACGCCGCGGGCGAGGGTGACGCGGTGATCCAACGCGATCGGCTTGAGGAAGCCTGCCGCCTTGGATTGATGCTTGTTCGCGACGCGCGCACGGCTTCACCAGCGGCCCACGCGTTGCTCGCGCTGATGCTGTTCCACGCCTCGCGTCTCGACGCGCGGTGCGATGGGAGCGAGCTGCTCCTGCTCGAGGATCAGGACCGCGATCGGTGGGATCGAGCGCTCATCCAGCAGGGCTTCCGGCATCTCGGGCTCGCACAGGCCGGAGCCGAGCTGACGACGTTCCATCTCGAAGCCGGCATCGCGGCCGAGCATACCCGAGCGGCGAGCTTCGACCAGACCGACTGGTCCGTGATCGAACGTCTCTACGACATGCTCTACACGAACGCCCCCAGCCCGGTCGTCGGGCTTAATCGCGCGGTGGCGATCGCCATGGTCCACGGTCCAGACGCCGGCCTCGAAGCACTCGACGAGATCGGCGCCCCCCGCGGCTACGTCCATCACGCGATCGTGCGCGGCGAGCTGCTCCGCCGAGCCGGGCGCACGGAAGAGGCCCGCGAGCAACTCCGGCTGGCACAGCAGATGCCAAGCTCGGTGCCGCAGCGGGCTCTCATCGAGCGAAGGCTCACAGAGCTTGGGGGAACACAGCCGGGGTAGCGATCAGGGGTGTTCCTTGTACGCCGCCCTCTCGAACGGATTGTCTCGATACGCGTCGCGTCCGCGCAGTCGAAGCACGAGCGAGCACGTGAGATATGCGGGGATGAAGAACGGACCCCAACGCTCGTATTGACTCACATGCACCAACTCGTGCTCATGGCATCGGTCGAGAGCTTCGAGCGAGCACCCAAGGATCACGTGCCCGAGTGTAAGTGCGAGCGGCCGAACTGGGGCACGGTCGAGCAGCCACGTTACGGCACCGCCGTGAAACTCCAGCACTCGACCGGATCGTCTGGTTCGACCACCCGTGATCAGCCCGAGCACGCCGACAAGCAGCCCGATGAGCGTGGCTGGCGATGCCCAGAGAATGAGCAGCAGGCGCACGCTCAGAACTCGTCGAAACCGATTAGCGTCGGTAGGCCGCGGCGACCTTCGCCACCGCCTCGCCGATGCGCTCGATGGTGGGGCCGTCGAGCTCGTGGTGCATGGGCAGGCTGAAGACCTTGGTCGACAGCGTGTCGGCGACGGGCGGGTGCCCGCCGTTGGCCTCGCTCACGAAGTCCTGGAACGCCGGCTGCCGCGTCAGCGAGCGCGGGTAGTGGATGGCCGTGGGCACACCCTCGGCGTGCAGCGCCTTGGTGAACGTGTCGCGGTCGCAGGTGAACTGGTCGAGGTCGAGCTTCGCGGTGTACAGGTGCCATGCCGAGTCGGCGCCGGCCGTGCGCGTCGGCGGCAGCACGCCGTCGATCGCGCCGAGCACCCGGTCGTAGTGGTCGGCAGCCGCGCGGCGGGCGTTGGTCTCGTCCAGCAGGCGATCGAACCGCGAGCAGCCGATCGCGCCCGTGATGTCGTTCATGCGGTAGTTGAAGCCGATGCTCTCGTGCAGATACTTGTCGCTCTCGCCGTGGCTGCGGAGCAGGGCAACTTTGCGGGCGAGGTCGTCGTCGTTGACGGTGATCATGCCGCCCTCGCCGGTGCCCAGGTTCTTAGTCGCGTAGAACGAATACGTACACGCATCACCAAACGTGCCGATGCCCTTGCCGTCCACCGTCGAGAGGTGCGCCTGGGCGCAGTCGTAGACGACCTTGAGGTCGTGGGCCTTCGCGAGCTCCGCGATCGCGTTGACGTCGACTGGCATGCCGTACAGGTGCGTCGCGGCGATGCCCTTGGTGTTCGGCGTCACCTTCTTCGCCGCGTCGGCCACATCGATCTGCATCGTGTCCTCGAGAGAGTCGACCCAGACGGGCTTGAGCCCGGCGGCCACCAGCATGCTTGCGGTCGCGACGTACGTCCACGCGGGCACGAGCACCTCGTCGCCGCGCTCGAACAGCGGGGCGTAGGCGAGTTGCAGCGCGCAGGTGCCGTTGGCGCAGGTCATCGCGTGCCTGGCGCCGGTCGCCTTTGAGAAGCGTGCTTCGAGCTCGGCGCACTTGCCGGCGGCGCGGAGCATGCCGCTCTTGAGCACGGCGTGCGCGGCCTCGACGTCCTGGGGCTGCAGCTGCGGCCGCATGAAGGCGACGGGGGAATCGAAGACGGGCGTGCCGCTGTCGACGGCGAGTGAGGCCGTGGCCTGGGTCATTGATCTCTCCAAGGGCGGCCGCCGGTACGCCCTTCCGGTGGGGTCGGGGGCCGCGAAGTAGCCAATGGGAATGATAGGAGCAGCGGGTCTTTGACGCCGTTGTTGGGCCACGGCCCTCGATTTCCCTAGAGTGGCCGCTATGGCCCCTCTCCAATCAGGCGATATCGAACGCATCCTGATCGACCGGTCCACCATCGCCACGCGGGTCGCCGCGATGGGCGAAGAGATCGCCAGCGATCTCGAGCTGGCCACCGGGGCCGACCGCCTCGTGGTCGTCCCGGTCATGACCGGGGCCCTGGTCTTCGCGGCCGACCTCGTCCGCACGCTGCCGATGCGTCTGCGCTTGGAGCTGCTGGAGGCCTCGAGCTATCCGGGCGCGAGCACCACCAGCCAGGGTGTGACCCTCAGCGAAGGCCCCGTCGGCGAGCTCACCGGCGCCCACGTGCTCATCCTCGACGACATCTTCGACAGCGGCCGCACGCTCGCCGCGGTCAAGCGCCTGGTCGCCGAGCACAACCCCGCGAGCGTGCGCACGGCCGTCCTGCTGCGCAAGCTCGTCGAGCGCGCCCCCGACGTGTCACCCGACATGGAACCGGACTACGTCGGCTTCGACGTGCCCAACGAGTTCGTCGTGGGGTATGGGCTGGATCATGACGGGTGGTATCGGAACCTGCCGGATATTGGGGTGTTGGGGCAGAGCGACTGAGTGGAAGAGACGGAGAGACGCATAGACCTGGTCGTCCCTTTCCGAGCCGCGTGCGTGAGCACGCGGACCAGCACGCGTCCGCCTTACACCAAAAAGCCGAGCGCGGACGAGACCGCGATCGGCCCCGCCCGCGCTCCGCACACCGTTCGGTGTGTCGCGCTTGCCCTTGTGCTGCCGGGCGCTTAGCCGGCCTGCTGCGTCGGCCCGGTCGCCGGCGAGATGCTGCCGATGACCTGGTTCTCCGGCACGCCCAGATAGATCGTCTGCGTGCTGGTAAAGCTGCTGTAGCGCGGGCCCGCGTCGGTGTTGCCGGCGCCAGCGGCGGGCTTGACGGCGCGCAGGCGGTAGCCGACCTGGGCGCTGCCGGCGGGCACGCCCGCGTCGCTGAGGCTGCGCGCCGGGACGGTGCCGATGCTCGTCCAATCGCCCTGGCCGCCGATCTGACGCTGCACTTCGTAGGTCGTGCCCTGCGCGACCGAGCCCTTCCACCTGATGTCGATGATGCCCTGCGGCCGCAAACTCAGCTCGATGTCGGTGGGCGGCACCGGGTCGGCGCTGGGCGTGGGCGGGGCGGGCGGGTCGAACTGGGCCAGGTTGTACACGTTCTCGTCGTCGTTCGCGTCGGCGAAGGCCTTGATGGTCGCGATGAGCGCGGTGGCGAGCTGACGCATGTCGGCGATGGCCTCGTCCTGCGTGCGCGTCGCGTCCTTGGCGATCTGCCGCTGCTGCTGGGCGTTCTGGTAGCTGCCGCGTGCCGCAGAAATGAGCGTGCCCATCTGCGCCGCCTGCTCGGTCGAGAGCCCGATGGCCGCGGCGTTGTCGGTCCACGCCTGGATACGGGTCTCGAGCCAGGTGATCGGGGCGTCCTTGGGCGATGAAGGCAGCAATGACATGGTTCGCGTCCTTGTCTCACCGGCGAGGCAATCGCCGCGCCGTGCGTGTCCGTGCCGGCCCCGCCCACGAGGGCGTGTTCGACGGGGCATACCCCGCCGGCACCGGAACGGACATCGACGCCCACGCGACCCGACTCCAATGCAACTTCCAATGATCCATAACGAAGTTCCTTGGAAGCCCTCCGGTGGACCCCAGAGGTCCCAGAAGACGCGCAGGAGTTCATCTTTGCGGCCGCAAAGATGAACTTTTGGACCGGAAAGATCATCTTGCGTGCGGCTCGACTTGTTCTGAGGGCCGCCAGAATCGTGGTTGCGGCCAAACGGGCCCGGCTTAGCGCCGCAAAAGGCGGGTAAGTGGCCCCAACTGCCGTCTTTAAAGGCGCAAAAACGGCTTATTGGCTGTTTCCAGGTTGCCAATCTACCCACTCACTATCAAGATGCTTGAGAGCTGAGCCGATTGCCCTGGTCTTTTGCAAGACCGACCTAGATGGGGTTGTGCCTATGATGTTTGGAATGTGATTGTAGGTGATTGCGAGGTATGTCATGGCTAACCAGATTCGAGTGCGTCTGCGTGCGGGGGAGCACGAATTCGAAGCCGAAGGGCCGCGTGAACTCGTTGACGAATTGCTTAAGAAGTGGTGGGGGGAAGATGGCGTACCTACGCCCGCTTCCGGATCCACAGCGAGTGCACGATCAACTCCGCGCCAAACGGCAAGACGTAAGTCGTCTGCCAGGCCGACTGGGTCCGCCCGGCAGTCGGAGAAGGGCGACAAGTTCGATCCTCAGCCGATTGTAAATGGAATGCGCGACCACGATGAGTTTGAGCATTGGCAAGAACAAGTACTAGACCAGCGAGCTGGAATCAACAAGGTCATGTTGGTGAGTTGGTATGCCGACCGAGATCTCACAACGGGTGAGATTGCATCAGTATTTGCTGGGTTGGGAGTGAAGACGTCGACCTCTAGCGTGTCGAAAGCTGTCGATGCGAATCTCTCCAGTTTTCTTCAAAGCGGAGCACGCAAAAAGGGAACCATTGTCAAGTATCGGTTGACCGCCAAGGCTCGCAGAGATTTCGAGGCACAGCTAGCCAGCGATGACTGATCTCGCCGATTTTGCGGGCCATCTAGCCAAAGAGAGCTTGTCGCAAGCGGACGTTGCCATCGCGCTTTTGTGGTTCAAGGATCACGAAGATTCAGGTATCTCTTCATCACCGCGTGAGCTTGCCATGTTGATGCATGAGCTGTCGCTCACCGGTATGCCGAACGTGTCTCGGCTCGGCAAGCAGCTATCCGCTCATTCAGATACTGTCCAGGGCAGTACGAAGGGCACTTACAAGCTGCGTGCAAGCAGCCGCGATCGGCTAGACGACACATACTCGCCAATACTCGGCCGGCGCAGGGTCAAGCCATCAGATTCACTGGTTCCAAGGTCGCAGTTCGCCTCGCGCCGCAAGGCATGGAGAGATCTTGTCGAGCAGATAAACGGATGCTACGACCATGGCTTTTATGATGGTGCCGCGGTACTCTGCCGCCGGCTCGTCGAAGCGCTCATTGTCGAGGTCTACAAGGCAAAGGGCTTGCAGTCTCGTATCCAGAATTCCAAGGGCGACTTCTTGATGCTCGATGGGTTGATTGGGGAATTGAGTAAGGGGCATGAAGTTCGGCTGTCGAAGTCGGCCAAGCCCGGTTTGGAGCCGATTCAACGCATCGGCAACACTGCAGCTCACTCTCCGTACCACATTACGACTAAGCAGGACATCGACAAGGTTGATCACGTTTTACGCGTGATGATCTCCGATCTGCTCGGATTGTTGGAGGATGCCGGACAATAGCGACCCCATTAGAAGGGGCGCTGGATGTACACCAATCCGATTGTGCGTCTACTTGGCCGTCGCCATGCCCGTCTCCACCGCCGCCTCCACCGCGTTGATGAACATCCGCAGCCCCGGCGAAGGCTCGCCGGCGAGGGCGGCGCGGTCGAGCCGCGTGTAGTGGGGGTGGCGCGTCCAGTCGAGGAAGCGGTCGGGGTGAGGCATGAGGCCAAGGATGCGGCCGGTGGGGTCGCACACGCCTGCGATGGCGTGGGATGAGCCGTTGAAGTTGTCGACGTAGCGCAGCGGGGCCTGGCCGTGCTCGATGAGGCGGGCGGCCATCGCACTGCTCGCGACGAACCGGCCCTCGCCGTGGCCGACCGGCAGCATGAACACTCCGCTTGGGTCCTCCGCGAGGCCCTGCGTCCAGACGCACGGGCTGCCGGCGTCGACCTCCATCCGCACCCAGCGGTCGGTGTAGCGCCCGGCCGCGTTGTCGCACAGGGCGATGGTGGGGGAGGCGGGTGTCTCGGGCCACTCGGTGCCACTCCCCTCCGACCCATTGCCCATTGCCGATCGCCCATTGCCTTCCCCCGGCCCCGGCAGCAAGCCGATCTGCGTCAGCACCTGGAATCCGTTGCAGATGCCCAGCATCGGCACGCCGCGGGCCGCGGCTCGTCGCAGGGCGGGGTACAGCCGCTCGCGGACGAGCAGGGCCAGCACGCGGCCCGAGGCCACGTCGTCGCCGTAGCTAAAGCCGCCGGGGAAGCCGATGACGCCGTAGCCGTCGAGGCGGTCTGGGTCCTCGGCCAGGAGGGTGATTAACTTGGTCACGTGCACCAGATCGACCTCGGCCCCGGCCAGGCGGAAGCCGCGGGCCATCTCCTCGTCGCAGTTGATGCCGGCGGCCCGGATGACCAGTGCTCGTGTCGTGGGGGACATGGGAGAGTGTACGTCCGGTGGCGGGGGGCTACTCGGCCGGCCATCGGGCATATCCTTGGGGCTGCCGCGAGGGGCTCGGGCCCCCGGGGATGACTCCAGTGTGGTGTTTCGTCTGTTGAGGAGGGTGTGCGCATGCCCGCAGTGTTCCCGTTCCGTGCCGTCCAGTTCAACCAGGGCAAGGGTGATGTGAGTGCGTTCATCGCGCCGCCCTACGACGTGCTCGACGCCCGCGGCAAGGAGACCCTGCTGGGCAAGAGCCCAGCCAACGTCGTCGCCGTCGACCTGCCCCACACGCCCGCCAAGGAGCTCGGCCCGCCCGAGGCCTACAGCAACGCCGCCCAGACCTACAAGGGGTGGCTCGAGAGCGGCACGCTGAGCGCGACCGATCGCCCGTGCGTGTTCGCCTATCGCCAGACCTTCGACTTCATGGGCCAGCGCTACGAGCGCAGCGGCATGGCCTGCACCGTCGAGACGCGCCCCTTCGGCCCGCGCGAGGGCGGCGGCGTGCTGCCCCACGAGCAGACCTTCAGCGGCCCCAAGCAAGACCGCTTCGCATTAATGGAAGCGAGCGCGACCCAGTTCAGCCCGATCTTCGGCCTGCACGCCGACGAAGACGGTGCCGCGACCGCGCTCATCAAGACCGTGATGGACGGCCGCGCCGCGGACATGACCGCCGAGATGGACGACGGCGTGAAGCACGAGGTCTGGACCATCGAGGACGACGAGACCATCGCCGCCTACCAGAGCGCGCTGCAGGGGGAGGACGTCTTCATCGCCGACGGCCACCACCGCTACACGACCGCGATCAACTACCTCGCCAAGCTGCAAGAGGGCGGCAAGGACGTGCCCGAGGACCACCCCGCGCGCCGCACGATGATCGTGCTCGTGGGCATGAGCGACCCGGGCCTCGCTATCGGCGCCACCCACCGCGTGCTCGGCGGCATGAAGGACTACGACTTCGACGCGCTGACCAACGAGCTCGGCAACTTCTTCGCGCTCGACGCCGTCGGCACCGACACGTCGGCGATCGAGGCCGAGATGGAAAAGCGTTCGGGACCCGGCAAGAACGTGCTGGGGTTGATCGACCTGGCGACCAACCAGTGCCACGTCGCGACACTGAACGCCGGCGATCCGCTGGCCGACAAGTTCGGCGACAAGCCCGAGGCCTGGCGCACGCTCGACGTCGCGCTCGTGCAGCACCTGATCGTCGAAAAGGTCTGCGAGCCGAAGTTCAACGGCGGCGAGCCCGTCAAGTGGGCCTTCCCCCACACCGTGCCCGAGGTCATGGAGATCGCCAGCGGGCAGGAGACCGGCGCTGGCGGCGGCGCGGGCTTCGCGCAGGTCGCCGTCATCGTTCGGCCCACGCCGCTCGGGGCCGTCAAGGACATCGGCGCTGCGGGCGAGCTCATGCCGCAGAAATCAACCTTCTTCTACCCGAAGCTGGCGACGGGACTCTTCATCAATCCGCTGAACAGCGAGTTGCCGGTGGGCGCGGGGGCCTAGGACGCTTTCGCGTCCGCCTCAGTCGCCCAGGCACGAATCCGTTCGGCGTGTTCCTGTAGATCAGCCAGCACTCGGTCGAGCGTCGAGTCGCTGCTGAGTTGGAACCGATCCGTCGAGACGTTTGCGAGCTCGCGAACGAGCCTGCGCACGGCTCGGGCGCGCATGGGCTCTCGGAGCGCGCGGACGGCGAGCGTTCCGCCCGCGGGCGGTAGCTCAGCGAAGGCCTCCACGCGCGGGTCGACACCCAGCGCCATGGCCCAATCGAGCCACTTCAGTCCGTGGACGTGGATGCCCTCTCGCCGCCAGGCCGCCGCCGCGAACCTGGCCCACGGCACGCGTAGCGCGTCTGCCAGGATCGCGCCATGCATCGCCTCGGCGACGATCGCCTTGCACGAGGCGATCGCATCGAGCACTTCGGTGACGTCTCCGGTCGGGTCGATGTAGCGCATGCCGAGACGCTCGGCGATGCGGGGCCACGGTGCCGCTCGAAGGCTCCCAAAGTGCGGCATCAATCCGACCGGCCCCGCGCCCGCGGCGGCATGCTCGTACCCGGGGAGCATCCGCACGGCGTACGCGGGGTCGGCGACGAACGGCGCGCCGGTAACGCGCCCGCTGATCGGTCCACGCACGAATCGAACGTCCCAATCGTCGAGGCTCTTCGGACGGCTGAGGCCGCGAACGCCGGATCCAAAGACGATTCGGGTTCCCTCCGCATCGGGTAGACGGTCGTCCAGGATGGTCCCGATGCCAACCATGACTCCGCTGGGGCCATCGGCCGAGAAGGCCTCTGGCATGATGGCGGGCAGCAGGTGGGCATTGAGTTCATCGCCGAAGTTCCGGTCGTTCGACTTGAAGTAGAATAACTCCATCGCTCATGCCCTCCTGCGGTAATTGCTGAGCAGCCACCGAGCCTCAGCCAACATCGCACGGCCCTGGAAGACCAGCCATACGAGAGCGATCGACACACCAAAGACCATGAGCACGACGGCATCATGCCAGCCTTGGCCAAGCAGGACCGGGCGCAGCGAGTACAGGCCGACAGCCAGCGCGAGTGCGATGAGAAGTGGGGCCGCCGCACTCCGGAGCATTGACGAGAGCGGCAGTGGGGTGTTGCGGACGGTCATCGCAACCAGCATCGGCGTGCGCACGAGGACCGCTCCAAGAGAGAAAGCCAGCGCCACGCCGAGGGCCCCAAAGGAGGCCCCGATGATCACCGAGAGCACGGCAAGCCCGGCATTGAGCGCCGAAAAGACGAGCAGTGCGCGAGACTTCCCTGTCGCCGTCAGCACCCAGACGCAGAGGCTCGCGATGACCTGCGTCACCGCGAGCGGCGCCAGCGCCCGAAACAATGGCACCGCTTCGGACCACTGCACGCCCGCCATGATCGCAACGATCTCATCAGCACCGCAGAAACACAGCACGCTCACCGGCAGCGTCGCGTGGAGCGCGATACGCAGCAGCCTCGCGTGCGCACGAACGAGCGCCGGCCCATCGTCTTGCAGACGCGCGAGCATCGGAACGGCGACGAGCCGGATTGGAGGCAAGAGACGCTCGAGTGGGAGGACGAGAAGGTGGTAGGCTCGATCGAAGAGTCCAACTACTGCGGATGAAGCCATGGTGGCTAGGACGGCATTGGGCGCGATGACGCGGACCATGTTGAAGACCGAGGCCCCCGTTAATCCCGCGCCAAAACCCAGCATCGGGCGAACCTCCGACAGCGGCGCGGGCCTCGAAGGCGACCAGCCGCTGAGGATCCAGAGGATCGATGTGCGAGAGACCGCCGTGGCCACCGCGAGCACGACCGGGGCCCAGTATCCGAGGCCAATCGCCGCGGCGTGGATCCCGCACGCAGCCCCCAACGCCATACCACCGGTGTCGGCGATCGCCAATGGCAGGAACCGCATTCGTCGCTGGAGCATGGCCTGATGCTGGCCCGCCATGGCACCGACGATGAACATCGGAGCGCATGCGATTGCCACGCCGATCAAGCGGGGTTCATCGAACGCCAATGCGACGAGCGGGCCCAGGCCAGCGGCGACAGCCGCCGCGAGCAGCCCCAGACCCCCGTTCAGCCAGAAGAGTGTCGACACCTGCCGCTGATCGATCTCGCGAGCCTGGACGGTGGCAGCGCCGAGCCCGGCCTCATGGAAGATGTTCGCGAACGTGGCGATCACGACGAACTGGGCGAACACGCCGACCTCATCGGGCGTGAGCAACCGCAACATGGCCGCGGTCGCCAGAAGTTGTAGGATGAACCGCAGCCCCTGAGCCGATACGGTGACAGCGCCGCCCCTCGTTGAGCGATGGCGTAGCTCTCGCCGGAGGTCCCCGTCCGATGCCCCATCCCGATTCGACGCAGCGCCACTCTTCATCGGATGGTCGCGCCCAATCTCGAGTCCTGCTCGGACCAACCTTCGCGGACAACCCGTACACGCAGCGGCACGTCGATTCGCTGCGCAGTTTGGGCATCGATGTTCGCACGCTGGACAATCCCGCCAGGCTGGGTGATGAGGCTACGAGTCTCGATCAGGGCGACGTCTTCCACCTCCAATGGGCGCACGTGTTCACGGCCGGCCGACACCTGCCCGCAAGCGTGCGTGGTACGCGACGGCTGCTCTCCACGCTCGACGGCATACGACGCCGAGGAATCAGGGTCGTGTGGACCGTGCACAACCTGGTACACCACGAAGCAAAGGGAGGCGCGCTTGGGCCCAAGTTCCAGATGTGGGCTATGCGACAGATCGCACGCCGCTGCAATGCGCTCATCGTGCACGGCGAGCACGGAGCCGCACTCGTTCGCGAGCGGTACCGCGTTCCGGACGTCCCGATCGCCGTCGTCGATCATCCCTCGTTCATCGGCAGTTATCCGGCCGAAGTCTCGCAAGAGGATGCCAGGGCCGAGCTCGATCTGCCCCAAGACGCAACAGTCCTCGCGCACGTGGGCCAGCTCCGACGGTACAAGGGCGTGATCAGCCTGATCAACGCCTTCAAGCAAACCGAGCGAGACAACGCCTTCCTCCTGGTTGCGGGCCGAATCAGCGACGAGCCAACCAGACGAGCCCTCACCGAGGCCTCCGACAGTCGCATCCGGCTGCACGAGGGATTCGTCCGCGATGAGAAGCTCCAGGTCTTCTTCCGCGCCGCCGATGCCGTCGTCCTGCCATATGCGCGAGTGTTCACTTCCGGCAGCGCCGCACTCGCCGGAACGTTCGGCCGGGCCGTCATCGCGCCCAACGTGGGGTGCTTGCCCGATCAGATCGGCGACGCGGGCATCCTGTACCCGCCCGCCGATCGCGATGCCCTGCCTTCGGCGCTTCAGCGAGCGATGGGTGATCGTGACGCGATCCGAGAGATGGGAGAGCTCGCTTGGTCCTTCGCTCAAGAACGGACATGGGACGCGCTCGCCGAGGCCGTCGCCGCGACGTACCAATCTGGAGACTGAACGGCTCACTGTGCGGAAGGCCCACTCGTTGCCGGCTCACCCGTCCACTCCCCACGCCTCGACCAGACCTGTTGGTACACGCCGGGCTCTTCGCCACTGCTCCTTCCAAGCCGTCGCACCCGTTCCGCGCTGAACCGGATGAACACGCCCAGCATCGGCCCGGCATCCGCCCACCATTGCCAACCGCGGCGCCAGTGCCGGGCGTAGAGCTGGCGGCGAGCCCGAAACAGCCGCACGATCTTGTCCGGGCGTACGCGATCGGATTGGCCGCCGTAGTGCACGATGTCGGCCTCTGCCGTCACCATCGGCCGCGCGCCACGCGTGCGCGCCCGGAGGCACAGGTCGGCATCTTCGCCGTACATGAAGAACTCGGGATCGAACCCGCCGAGCTCGTCCCAGAGGTCGCGATCGATAAGCAGCAGGCAGCCCGTCACGATGTCCACGGGCAGCTGCGCTCCATCGGGCAAGACCCCGAGCGATTCGGGATTAAGTACACGGGATCGCCTGAAGAGTCGAGACAGGCCGATCGCGGAACACAGCACGCTCCAGGGCGTCGGCCTTCGCCAGCAACTGCTCGGGTTGGGCGAGCCGTCCGCGAATCGGGTTCGGCCGCCCCAGATCCTCGCTTCCGAGTTGCGATCCGCGAACTCGACCAACGCGTCGATCGCGCCCGCATCGACGAGCGTGTCCGGGTTGAGTAGCAGCAGCCGCTCGCCGCTGGCAACTTCGCCTGCGCGGTTGTTCGCTCGCGCAAAGCCGAGGTTCTCATCCGATGCCATGAGCCGAAAACCCGGAAACGCCTTCCCAATCGCTTCGGCCGAACCATCCGACGAGTCGTTGTCCAGAACGATCACCTCGTGGTGCGTGCGCTGCGCTCCCGAAGCGATCGTGGCCAGGCACTCCAGCGTCATCTGCCGGGTGTTGTAGCTGACCACGATGATGGAGACACGCGGATGATCAGGCACGTCGCGGTCCCTTCGCGCGGTGCGCGAGCCGCCCGCGCTGGGCGGGGCCGAGCGCGGGGCGGCGGGGGGGGCCTGGCAGGCGCCCGGCGGCCTGCGGATCCGTCGATGGCGCCACGCGTTGGACCGTGCGGGGCCGCGTGGAGGGCAACTGCGCGACGGTGGCCGCGAGCGCGATGCTCAAGAACCAAGCAACCGTCGTCTGCCCAAAGTAGGACACGCCGATGAAGCACATGCAGTGGGTGAACAGGGACGCGCCCACCGCCCATTTGATCCAAAAGTAGCCGCCACGATCAGGCTCGCTGGCCAGCGCCCGACCAACCGCACGGAATGCGAGCACGATCACCGTCACAAACAGCGCCATGCCCACAAAGCCGCCGCGCACGCCCTCGAGGATGTACTGGTTCGTGACATCTTGGAGGCCGTACCCCCAGTGCACGGTCGAGCGCGTGCCCAGGACCGCCCACTCCGTGAAGTTGGCGATCGTCCGATCGATGAGGTGGAAGCGGTGCCACCCGGTCGAGCCACCCACGGCGCTCACCCGAGCGATCAGGTGCCACACGGGGGCCTCCATCACGAGGTGCAGCAAGAACAGCATGACAACGACGCCGATGCGGATCTGCCAGAGCATTGTTCGGATGAACGCGACGCCCATCGCGAGACCGCCGGAAAGAACCGCCAACACGGGGGTGCTCGACGCGCAGGCGACCACGATCAGCCCCGCCGCAATCGAACCGGCGATCATCGTCATCCGCTGCTTGCCGGCCATGAAGTAGCCCGAAGCGAGCACCATCACGATCGCAAAGAAGCAGCCCGCCATGATCGGGTGCGTGAACGCGCCCTGCGCTCTCATCCTGCCCTGGCGTTCCATCGTGAATTGTGGCACACCGCCCATGACCGAGAACATGTTCCGCCCGGTGCTCCGCTCGAACAGGAAGAAGAACACGACCGGTATCGAGAGCACCGCGAAGATCTGCACCGCTCGCTCGATGTCCTTCCAAGACCGCAAGAGGCAGCGGAAGGTCACGTACACACCGAGCGACTCGTAGATGTACCCCGCCCGATTGGTCACCGCGCCCATGTTCGACCACTGCAGCATGTACACCAGTGAGCCGACGAGGATCCACGCCACAACGCACCAGTCCAATGCGGTGAGCCGCACGCCCTTGTAGTCCTGGAACGCGAGTATGCGGATCCAATACGCGATGACCAAGAGCCGCAAGAACGAGAAGTCCATCGAGAGCAGCACGATGCGCTGCCCGGCTGGGACAAAGCACGCGAGGACCAGGAGCGGCCCGAGCGACCACGCCCGGGGCAGAGCGAAGACCAGCACCCCGAGTACCAAGAGCACGGCCAGGCCGACCGGGTGCACGGAAGTCTGGTTCGCCCAGGCCACGTTGTCGCCCGCGACCTGTGCGAGAAGGAGGTCCAGGCCCATCATCGAGCACCCTCCCGCACGCAAGCGCTCAGGAGCTCTGCGAATCTGCTTGCGATCTCTCGGCGATCGAATCGCGTCAGATCAGGATCACTGAGGGCAGGTTCAACCAATGCCCCCTTGCTCAGGATGAGCCTCTCGAGCCCCGCCGCGATCGATGACGCGTCGCATGGATCGGCCACAACGCCACGAGCGCGGCTTTGCACGAGATCGAACGCGTCGCCGGCGGGCACGGCTCCGAGGATGGGCCTTCCGCTCGCAAGGTACTCGTATGCCTTTCCGGGCACGATCCGTGCGCGGTGGCCGGCGGGCAGACCGTGGAGATGCAGGAAGAGCGCGTCGGCACCCATGAGCCACCCGATGGCTTCGGCGTGGGGCACGTATCCAGTCGCTACCACGATGTCCGACACCGAGCTCTCATCGATCCATCGGCGGGTGTCATCGTCGAGGGTGCCGACGTTGACGAATCGGAAACCGTCAAGCAGGTCGGGCTTGTCTCGCCGCAAGAGTTCCATCGCGCGCAGCAGGGGGCCGACCGAGCGCCCCATTGGCTGCAGCGGTTCGGGCCGGTAGTGCACCCTCGACTTCATGCGCGCGACGAGCGTGGGCGGCCGAATCGCCTGCCGAGTGAGAAAGGTCCCGGTATGCACGAGCATGAAGCTCGTACCCTCGGGCCTGGGCTTGGGTTCAGCGGTTCGGAAGTCCTCGGCATCAAAGCCGTTGCCGATCGCGCGGACACGCTCTGGGGACAGCGTCCGGAACGTACGCAAGACCACGTCCCGCGCTTCGGGCGTGTTCATCACCACGGCGTGCGCCGCCTCCAGCGTCCGCCCCATGCGTCGCAGGTCCTGGCGCCACTGGAACCAGTGCCTGTAGATCGGCACGCCGTCCAACGCCCATGGATCCCGAAGATCGGCGATGATCGGCACACGCGGCCCCAGCCGCTCGATGAGTGGCGCGAGCCAGAACGGCGACATCGTCACCAACACGGCGTCGATCTCTCCGGACTCAACTAGCGCTTCGATGGCGTCGCCGACGCGATCCGTCCACGCCTCGCCGACGCCCGGCGACCGAACCACTTCGGTCCGCTCGTCGATGTTCGCAAGCAGGCTCTCGTCCTCGGGCGTCCACTGCGAGACCGAACTGCCAGAGTCGGCGCAGAAGACGGTCGAGGTCCAGCCCGAGTCAGGGAGGTATCGAGCCAACTTGGCGGCTCGCTGCGTGCCGGCACCGCCCGTCGGCGGAAAGAAGTACGACACCAGGGCCACGCGCCCGACGACCTTGGGCAGTCCTTCGCCCGCGGCGGCTTCAGGGCTGGCAAGGGGCGCGGGCATGGTGCGGTGGTCTTCCGTTTTCGCGGGTTCGGTCACAACGCCGGCGGAGCACCAAAGTCGGCCAGGCAGTCAACAAGTCTTGCCTGGCTGGCTGCCTGGCGGGAGTGCTTGCGGATTGCCTTATAGATCGGCATCATCAGGCTCCCCCTGAGCGTATTCGTGCCCAGGAGTGCCGCGCACGTGGGGATCACCCCACGGGATCGCCACTTCTCCGCGAGGACCCGGCTGCTGACGGAGAATTTGTCGTCGAGACGGCCGCCCGACAGATGCACGACCGGGGCGTTTATCACGACCGCGTCCAGCCCCTGAGCAAGGCTCTGGAGCACAATATCGGTCCCATAGCAGTGGAAGTGGGGCACCGATTCGTCAAAGGCCAGGCCGTGCTCGCGGTCCACGATGATGAGGTGCTCATCCAGCGAGACGATGGGGTGCGGGAATGGCCCGGTCCTGCGGTGGCCGTGCGGGTCGAGCAGGTGTCCTCGAAAGCGACCGAGAGCGTCCACGCCGAAGGTGCCCGCGACGCCTACGGGCCGTGGCAATGCGCTCAGCTGCGAGTGCGCCCGAGGCCACCAGCCGGTGGGGAACAGGACATCCTGGTGGGCGAGCACGGCCCAGCGATGCCGCGCCTCCGCCAGCCCCGCGTTGAGGCCCTCGGCGGCCGACCACCCGTTGGCGTTCGCGTCGATCGGCACCACCTGGACTTCGGTGTCGCCGATCCCGTCCTGAAAGGACTCCCTGCACAATGAGAAAAGCTCGTGATCGGTCACGAGCGTGAGCAGTGAAACGCCTTCGGCCATGTCTACCCCGTGTGCACCGGTCCACTTCGGACCGCCGATGCTATCGCTCGATGGCCCCCAGGGTGCCGGGCAGGTCTCGGTAGCTCGCGCCCAGATCCGAAGGCACGAGCGTCTGATCGACGCGGCTGGTCAGCGGATGGCCCGGGTTGGGCGCTGGGACCATCGCGCCCGCCGGCGTGCTCATGGGCACCGGACCGAAGGTTGCGCTAAACGAGCTGTCGGGGTGGCTCCGGCCGCGGTTCAGATAGTGGTTGTTGTCGAACCAGTCGACCCGCAGCGGGAACTCGGCGAACATGTCGCTGAAGATGCTGTTGCGTACCGAGACGTTCGAAGCCGAAACGGAATCGGAGAAGCGGTCGGGATCGGTGCGCCACCCGAAGTTCATGTTCAGGTGGGTGACGTGCCAGAGGAGGACGTGGTCGATCATCGGGCTGCGGATCTGGCTGTAGCCGACGTGGTCGGGCGCCTGATCGAAGGCGACGTTCACGAAGGCCGAGTTCGTCAGGCCGTCGACACCTCGCACGAAGAGGCCCTGGCTTGAGAAGTCGCTGGCTTCGAGCCCATACACGATGACGTTGTCAACGACGTTGTCGGGAGCGAAGATCTGAAAGATATCGGGGTGGTGGGGCGTGCCGCGGTGGTCGATGTCCCAGGTCCGCGAGTTGAGCACGAGATACGAGTTACTGAAGGAGTCGGAAGAAATCGTGTGCACGTCGACGTTTCGTACAAGCGGGGCGCTGACGCCATTCATGGCGTTGGACACCTCGACATCGGTGTAGTACACGTGCGTCCAGCCGCCAGTAAACGGTGTGGTCGCCGTTCGGCCCGCACTCTCCATGGTGCTGTTGCGGACCCAGAGCACGCAGTCGTCGTGCCCCGTGTTGGTCAGGCCGCGACGTGCGCCGGCGTCGAGGCGGATGTGGGCGCCATCGATGAGTAGGCGCTGGATCCGGAGCCCATCGCCACTCTCTGAGCCGATGAGCGGTGCGTCCTCGGGATCAACGCCGTCCGCCGGCGTGATGCGAAGGAACCGATCGCCGGTGCTCGCACGCATCGAGAAGCTGTACGGCCCGAGCATGTGCTCGCCTTCGAGGAGGTAGATGGTGCCGCCACCGGCCTGCCCGCCCTGGAGCTGCGCGAGCTCGCGCGCCGCCCGCATCGTGGTCCGGAACGGATTTCTGCGGCTTCCGTCGCCCCTGTCGTCGCTGCCCGTTCCCGAGACGTATACCTCAAGGCTCGTATCGACGAGTTCGGGCGTCGCCAGGATTAGCGAGTGGTTGCCCGTGCTGACCGAAGCGGGAGTCAGGTCGCCGGCGAGCACACGCGCCTGTCCGGCGCCAGACGGGAAGACACGGGCGCGGACCTCGATCGAATCACCGGCAAACTGTGAGGCATCGATCGTGGCCGCGTACTCCCACACGCCCGTCCGAGGGTTGAGCTGCATCGTGTCGACGGCGGTCCATGGTCCGCCCTCGAGGCTGAACTCGACGCGGTCGATGCCGTTCATGTGGAAGGCGACCACGCCCACGTGGAACTGCCCGTCGATCTCCTGGTACGGCACGACGTCCCAGCGGGCGATCGCCCGGGCGTCAAAGCCTGCCATGCCCGGGTTGCCGATCGGTGCCGGCTCCGCGGTTGGGCCCGAGAATCCACGGCCCGCCTCAAGGACTGGGAAGTCCCCGCTGGATCCCGATCCAGACTTTGGATCGCCAGGATCCTGGGACCCTCCGCCCTCGCCGCCCTCGCCTGGATCGACTGGATCGGCCTGCGAACTCGGCCCCGAGAACAGCGTCGGATCGGGCTGCGGGCGGCCTCCGCCGGGATCGCCCGGGAGCGGTCCGCCGATATCGAGCACGAGTCGCCCGAGCGTCGGGTGGCTGAGCACCACACCGCCTCCGGGATCGGAGGGGTTGCCGCCGCCCGTGCGATCACGCACGAGCCGGCGCTGGGCCGCGCGGATCTCGGCGAGTTCTTCCTCGGTGTATGTTCGAGAGCCCAGCGATTGTGTGGCGGGCTGGCGGACGCTGCGCAGCGCCCCAAAGCGGCTCGGTCCGGTGAGGACGAATCTGGCGTCGTTCGATCTCGCGTTCAGCAGCGCTCGGACATCGCGCTGGAACGAGTACGAGATGGTGCGGTTCGCGGACGCGGCCCTCGACTCTCCGCTGGTTTCCTCCTGCGCGAGCAGGCAGGTGGGGAGGGCGAGAAACGGGGTGGCCGCAAGCAAGGCCATCGCGGTTCGGCTTCGTTCGAGCATCGATTCCTCCAGCGCCCCCAACGCACTCTGGACGCACCCCCAAGTTCGATTCCAAACGCCAGACGGCCAATCGCCTTTACCCCGCTTGGCAGCCTTTTCAGGCTTGCCCCGTCGGTACCAACGGCACAACCGGTGCGATCCGAGCTCGGAGCTTCGGACGTTCGATTTCGAGAGTGGGTGCCCCGGCAGCGGTATGACGCTCCGGGTGTATCGGACGCCGGCCTCCGTACCGGTGTCTCGGACCATCGCTCGAGGCTCGGGCCTGCGAGCGGCGGTGCGGGGCAACCGTACTGCCGCTGAGAAGCTGAGGCGAGGATCTGGCGTGTGATACCCACGTGTCATGTCGCGGACCACGCAGATCGCTCAGCCCGGACATGCCCCGATCGACACAAGTCGATTCATAGCAACGGGTTCTTCGATCCGTGGATGTAGTCGCGTGTTGGGCTGAGGTTCGGTTGCGGGAAAACAAAGACGTCCGAGTACAACTCCTGGTCCACATCCGGGGCCTCGGCCGACTCAGCAAACTCGACCGAATCCTTCACCTCGTCGCGGATCTCGGAACGCATGGCCTTCCACGCATCCTCGTCTATGGCCCCGCGATCATTCATCAGGTGGTCGAGCAGCGCGGCGATCGAGTCCTTGGTCTTGAACTGATCGACCTCGTCCTTCGTGCGGTACTTCTGCGGGTCGCTCATCGAGTGGCCCTGGTACCGGTAGGTCAGCAGATCAACAAACGCCGGCTTCTGCTCCTCGCGGCACATCTCTACCACGGGCTGGAACTGGTCGTACACATCGCGGATATCCAGCCCGTCGATCTGGACCGAGTGGATGCCGTAGCTCTTGCCACGATCGATCAGGTTCTCGTGGTTCGCGGTGTGGCGGCCGATCGCCGTCCCCATCGAGTACCCATTGTTCTCGATGATGTAGATCACCGGCAAGCCGAACAGTGCCGAGAGGTTCAGCGCCTCATGGAACGCCCCCTGGTCGACCGCGCCATCGCCGAGATAGCAAAGGCATACGCGCTTGCTGCCCTTGCCCATCACTTCCCACTCGTAGCGAGTGGCGAACGCGAGGCCTGCGCCCAACGGCGTCTGCGCACCGACGATGCCGTGCCCGCCGTACAAGTGGTTGGGCTTGTCGAACATGTGCATCGAGCCGCCCTTGCCCTTCGCACAGCCGGGGGCCTTGCCGTACATCTCGGCCATGCACGCTCGGGCGGTCATCCCGCGGGCCAATGCGTGGCCGTGATCGCGATAGGCCGTGATCACCGGATCATCATCCTTCAGGCAACCAATCGTGCCGACAGCGCACGCTTCTTGCCCCGAGTACACGTGGCAGAAGCCGCCGATCTTGGCCTGCTGGTACGCCTGCTGGGTGCGAGTCTCGAACTCGCGGATCAACTGCATCGAGCGGAGCCAACCCAGGAGCGTCTCATTCGAGAGCGAGTCGACCGGTCGGCGACTGGACGAGGGCTTTGGGGGGCTACCGGGGGTTGTCACTTGGGCCATGTTTCGCCGTGCTCCGGAAACGCCAGGGCACTGGGCCACCGGCGTCGATGCTTCCTCGCGGGCCCCGCAAGCTGGGGGCAAGGAACAAGTCTAACGCCCCACGAACGAATTGTCGCCCGATGGGCCAGCGGAGATCGGCCCATCTTGGCAGCCTGGGTTACGGCGTCCGGCGCTGCTCCTCGTCGGGAAGCATCGCCGCCGCCGGGCCCATCGGCCGAGTCTGGCTCTGCAACAGCACCAGCGCGGTCCACAGCTGGAGGTCCATGCCCTCATCGATCAGACGCGACGGATCGGGGCGGTCTTCCTTAGCGGGCGGGTTGCCGTCCTCGTCGAGCACCAGCACATCCGCTTCCTGGCGCAGGATCAGGCTCTCGGCCACCTGCTCGGGCAGCATCGACAGCGACAGATCCGGCACCACGCCGTGCTCGGTCGTGCCCGGGACGCGGTGGATCATCCGCCCGCCCGGCAGCACGTAGTACTGCGTGGTGAGCTTCATGAGCGCCCGCGGCGAGGAACGACGCTCGGGGTCGATCGGCACCACATTCTGCACGCTGCCCTTGCCGTAGCTCGTCTGGCCGAGCACGACGGCGTTCGCCGCCGAGTTGTCGGCGTAGTCCTGGATGGCGCCAGCGACGATCTCGCTCGCCGAGGCGCTGCCCTCATTGATAAGTACCACAACGGGCATGTCCGGCAGCGGTGTATCGCGACGCATCAGACGCTCGGGCGCCATGCCCCGGCCGTCGATCCGGTCGTTCCGCGTCGACACCACGACCCTGCCAAGCGAGCGCCGAGCCTGGGTGTAGTCCACGAATCGGCTCGTGATCTCGACCGCTTGGTCAAGCAGGCCGCCGCGGTTAAACCGCAGATCCAGCACCAGCCCCTGGAGGTTCTGCGTGCGCATCTGCTCGATGGCCTTGTCGAAGTCCTCGGATGTGTTCTCGGTAAACCCGGTGAGGCGGACATAGCCGATGCCGTGGACCGGATCGATCATCCAGTCCCAGTTGTCCTCGGTCGCGTCGATGCGCTCCCAGCCCTTCACGGTCTTGAGCTCGACGGTGTCGCGCACGATCGTGAACGTGACCTCCTGGGTGTCCTCGTCCTCGCCGCGCTCAACGGTGATGTCTACCGGCGTGCCCTTGGGCCCGGTGATCTTGTCTACCGCCTGATTCAGCGAGATGCCGAAGATCTTCTCACCGTTGACGGCCGTGATGATGTCCTCGGCCCGCACGCCTGCGCGCTGGGCGGGCGTGCCGTCCAGCGGCGTGACCACCTGGATCTTGCGCTCAGGGTTCATCTGGATCGAAACGCCGATGCCGCTGAAGTTGCCGCGCGTGCTGCGCTCGAACTGGCGGACATCGAACGGCCAGATGATCTCGGTGTACTCATCCAGCGACCGCATCGCGCCGTCGCCGAACACGCGGAGCACCAGTGCGTCGGGCAGTCGCACCGTCTGGCGGTTCCACGACTGGATCTCACGAACGATCTGCTGCAGCGTCTGATCGGTCACGCCCTGGGCCCGGTCGACATCCGCGGCCCGCGACGCCAACGCCTCGACGAAGCGGCTCCGGGCGGCCTCGTCGGCCAGCTGCGGGTAGGTCTCGTGCAGGTCATCGGTTTCGGCCATCAGGCGTACCGCCTTCAGACCGGCGACCAGCAGGCCCTGCATCTTCGCGCCAGACACGTGGTGGCGGTCTGCGTTGAGCATCGCGGAGAGCAGCATCAACGGCTTGACGTCCGCCAGCCGCTCGTCCACCGAATCACCGGCAGGGTTGTACGGCGGCAGGGGCTCCTCGCCGCTCTCGACCAATCGCTCACTGCGCAGCTGGTGGTTGCGCTCCGGGGCGTACAGCGCGATCAGGGACAACCGCTTGAGCTGACGCTGCCGATCGGGCTGGTAGACGCCCTCGTCCTCGTACAAGGCGTGCAGGCGCTCGAACATCTCGGCAGCCGCGTACCAGCGACCATCTTCCTCGGCCAGGTGTGCCAGGCGATCGGTCTCGGACACGAGTTCCAAGACGTTCGGCTCATCGAGCACGGCTTCCTTGTCGTCGGCGAGCATGTGCAACGCGATGGCGGCGCTCATGCCCTCCATGAGCGCGTCCTCGCGCTCCGATTGGTCTTGCGCCTCGGCGATGGTTGTCAGTGTCTGCGCGATCGTTTCGCGATGCTCGGCGACCTTCTCGCCCCGAGCGATCGTGTTCTCGTCGAGCGCCACGCCCAGCGCGGTCGCCGCATCGGCGAGCGCAACATCGGTGACCTCGCCTTGGGCGCGATGCAGCAGCGCGATGAGCGCGGCGTGATCGCCATCAGAAGCGGCGTTCCAGAACTGCTCGGTCCACGCCTGGCCGGACTGCGCCGTTGCGTCGATCTGGATGGACGGAGCTGGCGCGTTCGCCTCCTGGAGGCTCCACGAGGCGGGCGCGGCCCCGGCGATGCCGATGGCGGCCAGCAGCATGGCTGCCGTCCTTACGGCGCGGGTGCTCGTTCCGGTCTTTCGCATGATGCCTCCTGTGTCGCCTGGTCCCGCGACATCGCTGTACGGGCCCTTCGTCCTTCGGTCTCTCCTAGACCGTGCCCCGCATGGGGCCCTTCGCCAACGCATCGGCCGATCGAATCCTTCCGGCCTGCGATCTCGCCCAATCACGAGGATCGTCGGGTGCGTCTGTGCCGTCAACCCGTCGGGGATATTCGCAGTTTCGCTCCAGCCCGTTCAATCGGTAGGGTATTTGTTATTGGTCCCGGGTTCTCCCTCTTGCCGGCTGCGACGCCCAGAAAGCACCGCCCAGGCCACCGAGCCCAGCCCCAGCACCAGAACCACGCTTCCAGCGATCGCCAGAAGCATCAGGCTCGGGCTCATCGAAAGTGGCCCGTGTGGCTGAGTGGAGCCCCAGGCCATCAGCCCGACAATCGGGCCACCCAGGTACCCCAGCCCGATGAACGCCTCGTGCTTGCCGCCCGCGTCGATTTCCGCATGGCCCACTTCCATCGCGTAGTACAGCGCCCCGGTGTACACCATCCCGACGCTCCAGCCCAGCACGGCCAGCCCGCCGAGAACGAGCATCCGCGCGACACCAATCGAGTCGAGGTTCGGCCCGATCGTGATCCCCGCGAATCCGACCAGCAGCAGCGAGGCCGCGATCGCTGGCATTGCCCAGCGCCCGTGCCACCCGTGCCATCGGGTGAGCAGCACGAACGCCGCGACGCGCGTCGCCAGCCACACCGCGGCCGCGGGCGTGCGCCATGGGTCCTCGATCGCCACGCTCGCGATCAGGAACGGCGACGCCGGCTCGAGCACCGCGACCACAAGGAAACTGGTTGGAAGCTGCACGCGGAACACCGACAGCAGTTGCTTATACCGTGCCGGCCTTGTCGGGTGGACATCCGGCAGGCTGCGCGCCGGCTCGCGGCCCATCCAGATTGTCAGCACGGCGCAGATGACATATATCGGCAGCATCGCCGCGAGCGCCTCGAGTGGTTGGGGCTGGACGAATGGGCCGAGAGTGGCCAGCGTAATGACGATGCAGCCGCCCCAGGTGATATTGAACAGCCCTGTCGCGTGCCGCAGACTCCCGCCCCGTCGCCCACCGCTGAGATAGCTCTCCACGATCGGCCAGGTCGCGCCGCTGAGCAGCCCCTGGGCGCCCATCATGAGCCAGATCGCCCATGCGCCCATCAAACCGCCGTTTGGCCCGGGCCGCGTCGCGAGCGGAAGCACTGCGAGCAGGCCGAGCACGAGGCTGATGCCCGCCAGCAGCCTCCCGCTGGTCAGCCAGTCGTGCCGCGCCGCCATCCTGCGTAAGGCGGGGCCGATGCCAAGCGCCCCGGGGATGTACACCGCGCCGTACAGCAGCGCGAGCAGAAAGATCTCGATCTCGCCGTACCCATATGCGCTCTGGGCAAGGAACGGCACGCCCGCCGTCGCGACGGCCGTCCCCACGCTGCCCGCAAACGTGAAGCCCAGCACGGCCCACAGCGGGGCGGGCCGCGGTGCGTCGCCGGTCGCTGGCAGACCGTCTTGGGAAGGCTCGGCCTTGCTTGCCACCGCGGGTGTCCTTATCATCGACCCGCAGCCGGCACCGGGCCGGCCGCTTCGAGCCCGTAGCTCAACTGGATAGAGCGCTGGCCTCCGAAGCCAGAGGTTCCGCGTTCGAATCGCGGCGGGCTCGCTTCCCCTTCGACTTCTTCGCCGCTGCGGCGTCGGCCTTCGCGTTCGAGCAGAAGCGCCGGCAGATGTCGTCTTCGGCGCACAGCCCGCCCCGGGCCTTGCACACCTGCCGCCCGTGGAAGATGATGCGGTGGCTCAGGATGCACCACTGGTCCCTCGGGAAGAGCGCGATCAGGTATCGCTCGACCATTGGCACGGTCGCGTCCTCGGGGGCGAGCCCGAAACGCTTGGAAACCCGCTCGATGTGCGTGTCGACGACGAAGCCGTCGTTGATGCCGTAGGCGTTGCCCAGCACTACGCTGGCGGTCTTGCGCGCCACGCCCCGAAGCGTTAGCAGCTCGTCCATCGTCTGCGGCACCTGGCCGTCGTATTCCTCGACCAAGCGCGTCATGGCGGCGTGGATGGCCTTGGCCTTGTTGCGGTACAGCCCGATCGACTTGACGTACTTCTCGATCTCCGCCGGTGTCGCAGCGACGTAGTCCTCGGGCGTCGGGAAGGCCTTGAAGAGCCCAGGCGTGGCCTTGTTCACCCCGACATCGGTCGCCTGGGCCGACAAGATCGTCGCGTTCAGCAGCTCGTGCGGCGTCGTGAAGTCCAGCTCGCAGTACGCGTCGGGGTATCGCTCTTCGAGCGCTTTGGCGATGCGCCGAGCTCGGTCCTTCTGTGCCCGCGTCACCTCGGGCACCCGGAACGGCAGGTCTCGAAGCCCACGCGGATTGTCGGGCGTGCGCACCGTCAACGGCGAGGCCCCTGCGCCAGCTTGGGCTCTTGCAGCCTGGGCTTCGCCGGCGTGCGGTCCTGCGCCTCACCCTGCATCACCCGCCGCGTGCTCACCAGCGTGAAGCCCAGAGCGCCCAGCGACAACGCGAGGCTAGCAACCATCACGTTGCTCGCCGTCCGGTGGTGCACGTCGTACGCGTTCCGGGCAGCGAGCGCCTGCTCGGTGTGACCCAGTCGGGCCGCCTCTCGGTACGTGTTGAGGTCCTGCTGCATCTCGGGATCGAGCACGGCAAAGCGGTACGTCATCACGCCGATCAAGGCGATCACGAGCAAGGCTCGGATCGCCGCCGTCCACGTCCGAGGGTGCGGGTACCCCTTCCAGCACGCCAGCGCGAAGGCACCGCCGCCGATGCAGATCGCCAGGAAGCCGATCGCGTCGGAGCCGAAGAACAGCCGCTCGGCGACGTAGCCGCCTAGGAGCCTCCAGTGCTCGCCCTCGTACAGCTCGAAGCCCGGCAACGTCGGATCCAGGCGCTTGAGCAGGGTGAACACGAAGTACGCCGTCGCCCCGGTGACCAGCAGCGCCCCAGAGAACGTGGCCCAGGCGGCGACCTGGATGGCCTCGAGGCGGTGGGGCGGTGGCTTGCGCAATTCGTCGGGCATCGGCGGAGGCTATGCCGCGGCCAGCGCCTCCCGGCCTACAACATCGGGTGTTCCAGCCCAGCACGCATCCGCATCTCGGACTCGCCTTGTGCGCCTGGGCACAGACACCCGCCCGGCCGGGCATCGCGATCGCCAAGACCCTCGGATACCGGGCGGTCCAGCTCGACGCGACGCACCCGGAGATCCGTCCGAGATCGCTCGATCGCTCCGCGCGCCGCGATCTTGCATCGGTCTTGCGCCGCAATCAGCTCTCGTGCACGGGACTCGACCTCTGGCTTCCGCCCGAGCATCTGGCGGGCGGCCCAAACCTCGAGCGTGCCACCGAGGCGGTCGTCGGCGCGATCGAGTTTGTGCGCGAGTTCGCCGGCCTGGTCCACACCGCCGCGGTCGTGAGCCTTGCCCTGCCGGTCGAACCCGATGCCCACGCGATGGCTGCCATCGACGCGGCCTCGCGTCAGCACGAGGTCGCAGTGGCCAATCACGCCTGGCCGGCCAAGGAAACCGGTTCGCTCGGGCTTGATCCGGCGCTGGCGATCATGGCCGGCCAGAGCGCGCCCAAGTCTGCCACCCAGCTCGGCGAAAGGCTGGCCAGCGCCCGGCTGAGCGACGCCGGCGTTTCGGGACGCCTGCCGGTCGACGCATCGGGCGGCTCGCTCGACGTGCCCACCTACGCCGCAGCATTGTCGATCTCGGCCCCGAACATTCCGGTGGTGGCCGATGTTCGCTCCCTGCCCGAGCCAGCGATCGCCGCTGCGGCCGCGCTCCGTTCGTGGACCGATGCCACCGAGCCGTTCCGAGCGCAGGAGTCTTTGACGTGATGAGAGTCGCCATCGCCCAGATCGCCCCGGTCCTCTTGGATCGAGACTCGACCACCCAACGCGCTGTCGAGGCGATCGAAGAAGCCGGGAAGTCCGAGTGCTCCCTGGTCGCATTCGGCGAGACCTTCCTCCCGGCGTACCCCCTCTGGCTCGCGCGGCAGGACGCGTCGCGATTCGACGCCGCCGATGTCAAGGACGTCCACGCGATGTACTTGGATCAAGCCGTCCAGATCGGCGCTGGACACCTCGAGCCGATCCAAGACGCGGCTCGGCGGGCCGGCACGAACGTTGCCATCGGAATCGCTGAGCGGGCCGAGGATCGAGGTGGGCACACGATCTACTGCAGCGCCGTCGTCATCGACGATGGCGGCCACATCCGCAGCGTCCATCGCAAGCTCGTACCGACGTACGAAGAGCGGCTGGCGTGGGGCGCGGGCGACGGGCACGGCCTGCGGGCCCACCGCATCGGCCCGTTCACGATGGGCGTGCTGAACTGCTGGGAGAACTGGATGCCCCTGGCACGCTCGGCTCTCCACGCCCAGGGCGTTGATCTGCACGTGGCCCTCTGGCCCGGCTGCCTCCGGCTCACCCAAGACATCACGCGGTTCGTGGCGAAGGAGTCTCGCAGCTTCGTGGTGTCGGCGAGCGCGATCATCAGGCCTCAGGACGTGCCCGAGACCGTGCCGCACCGCGAGTCTTGGATCCAAAACGGCGTCGCCGATGGCTGCTTTTACGACGGCGGCTCGTGCATTGCGGCTCCCGATGGCTCATGGCTGCTCGAGCCCGTGGTGGCGCGCGAGGGCGTGCTAATCGCCGAGATCGATCCCGCCGCGGTCCTCACCGAGCGTCAGAACTTCGATCCCTCGGGCCACTACGCCCGCCCGGACGTGCTCCGGTTGACCGTCGATCGCACCCGGCGCGGAGTCTCATTCCTTGATGGGACCGGGCACGAGTAAGCCGCCTCCACCAGACGTACACTCGACCCACCGTGGCCGAACCGCTCCTGTCCATCGTGACGCCCTCGCTCAACCAGGGGCGATACATCGCCGAGTGCCTGGACTCGGTCGCCGCCGAGATGGCTAGGCCGATTGCTAGGCGTGTTGGCGTCGAGCACATCGTCATGGACGGTGGCAGCAGCGATGGCACCGTGGAGCAACTCGAGCGAGCGAGCCATCTCTCACACTGGCAGAGCGCGCCCGACGCCGGCCAGAGCGCCGCAATCAATCGCGGCTTGCTCGACCATGCGCGTGGCCGCTACGCCACATGGTTGAACGCCGACGATTGGTTCGAGCCCGGTGCGCTGGCCCCGATGCTGGAGCGGCTGAGCGAAGACGAGGCGCCCGATGTCCTGGTGGGGCGGTGCCGATTCGTGGAGAATGGCCAAACGATCTTCGCGCCGCGGCCACCGGAGCCGATCGACATCGCCAGCCTATTGCGCTTGCGGACGAAGTGGTTCGCCGGCCAACTCATAGTGCAGCCTGAGGCGTTTTTCGATCGTGAGCGATTTGCCGCTGTAGGCGGGCTCAATGAATCGAATCACTACACCATGGACCACGAGCTGTGGCTCAGACTGCTCGAGGCCGGAGCGAGCTTCGAGTCCATCGACCACCCGGTGGCCTGTATGCGCGTGCACGACGAGCAGAAGACCGCCAACACCCGCCGCATTGTCGAGTCGCTGATTCGATTCGGCGGGCCCGTGCTCGAGCGTCACGCAAGCGAACTCGGAGCTGACGGGGATGGGGCTCGCGCAGAGATCCGAGCGCTCCAGCGGAAGCTCGATCTCAGCGAGCCAGTGCTACGACGGTTGCGGTGCCCGTGGGATGCCCGACCGGGGACACAGCCCCAGCAGGAGTCGTTGCCCGATGCGCCCGTGGGCTTCCACCTCGCGCCGCTCAGAGCGATACTGGCCGATGTGCCAAGCTCGCGCCGACTCGGACGGCCTTATCGCGCGCGAGTGGTGGGGCACGCGCCGCTTGAGCAGCTACCGCTCAGGCTGCGGATCGTGGAAGACGATCGGGCCGATGTGCTCGTGCTCTGGCACGCGCTGAGTCGCACGGCGGACCCCGAAGCCGTGATGGCGGAGTACGCGGGGTCGTTGCGGCCCGGTGGTTTGGTGATCGTCGGAGCAGAGTTGCGCGAGAACGAGGCTGGTCTCGATGAGTACACGACCGGGCTCGTCAAGTTGGTCGATCAGCAACTCAGCCAGGATCACGACTGGCTCATCGACGCGGCCGCGATGCCGTGGGTCGAGTCGCTCCAGACGCATACCGCGGACGATGATGCCCGTTGGCTCGCGAGTTACCCGAGTCCTTTCGGTATCGATCTCGATGGCATGATGGCCACGCTTGGCTTCGAGCGTCTGGCATCGATGGCCTACGGCGGCCCATCGTGGCATCCGCTGACACCGTTCGAGGCTGTCGAGGGTGTTCCGGGACGCGAGGGCGATGGCTGGTGTTGTGGGGTTTGGCGGAAGCCGTAGCCGTCGACAGAGTCTTGTAGGGTTACTGGCTGAGGGCCTGCATCAGCCGCACGCGGTCGCGCATGAGCGAGACCTGCTCCTGCTGGAGCGGCCCGAGTTCGCTGCGCAGCTCGATCACGCGCGCCCGCAGCTGCTCCGCGTACGCCCGACCCTCGACGGTGTCGGCGGTCATGCGGAGCTCAAGGTCGGCCGACGCGATCGAGGTCTCGATCGCGCGGATCTCTCGCAACACGCGGGCCAGGTCGCTGTTGACCCGGCTCAGCTCCGCACGCACGGCGGCCTGGTTGTTGTTCCCGGGTGCTACCTGGGCCACGACACCGGCGGGTCGGGCCGCAAGCATGCCCGGAGTGCCACCGACGGAAACGTCAGCGAGCCGCGGACGAGCTCGTGATGGCGATTCGAAGTCAGGCGCTTCAACGACGACACGCGAGACGTCCGTATCAAGGCGAGCCTGACTCGGATCGCCGCGGAGCCGATCGAGACGCAACGCCCACGCCCGCCGGACGACCGGCTGGTTGAGCCTCCGCGCAGAGTTCAGGTCGGCGCGGCGACCCAGCGTGACGGCGACCTCCATGACCTCGGCGCCTCGCACGAGCTTTATGAGGGCCTCTTCGCCCGGCAGGTGCGAGGCGATCGCAACCGGTAGATCGAGCGATCCGGATTCCACCGGGATGCCCGAGATGGACAGCACGATGTCGCCGTCGCGGAGCTTCTCGTAGGCGTCGAAGCCCTGCACCGTGCCGCCGAGTCGGACCCCCGTGCTGCTGGGCGATTGGTCGTACGTGATGCCGAGGCCAGCGCGTGGCCCTTTGAAGAACGCGTTGATCGCGGCAAACTCGAATCGCGCCAGAACCTCGGCGAGATCGCCATCGTGGGTGTCGCTGCCGCGAGACTCCTCGATCCAGGACTCCAGCGCACGTTCGAGCGTGGAGAGCGCCGTCGATGCATCGAGCGTGTCGGCCAACTCGAGCAAGGTCTCGCTCGCACCGATCCTCGCCTGCCAGCTATCGCTCGCGAGCCGCGCGACGGCGTCGCGTGCGATCTCGTCGGAATCGGCGGGCTGCGTGGAGGCGAAGGCCGAGCCCGCGCACAACGCCGAGCAAGCCACCACGAGCACCCAGAGAAGTCGTCGAGCCATGGTGACTAATGGTACCACGGCCTACGGCTTGGCGGAGGACAGGACGTCGGTGGCGTGGTCCGAGAGCCACTGGGCCTTGCGAGCCACCATCCGAAGGAACGGAGACGGGTCCCGGCCGTGGAACGCTCCCGTCGCGGCGATCGGCACCGCCGCCTCGGCGATGATCGCCTCGGTCATGAGCCACGGCAGCGCCCCGAGAGCCTGCTGGCCAACCCCTGGCACCCCAATCAGCGCCCGACCGCCGTGCACGCCCGCCATGAAGCTTGAAAGCCGCTCGGCATCCGGCGGCGTCGGCCATTGGCGGAAGTCCATGCCCGTACCCTGGAGCGAGAACTGCAACGCGCCGTTGGCGATGTCGAGCATCGCCGGCGCCATGCCCGCGGCCTCGTGGTCGAGCACGGCGGCGATCGCGCCATCGCGGTAGATCAAGTTCCCGGGGTGCCAGTCGCCATGGACGATCTGTATCTCCACGTCCTGGAGCGCATCTCGAGCGCGGGCACTCGCCTTTTCGTACAGTGTTCCAAGCCTCGCCGCTAACTCGTCGCCGCCCGGAGCATCGAGCGTCTGTGGCAGTCGCGACAACGCACGACGGATGCGCAGATCGTCGTGGTACACGCCGGTGAGCGGCTCGCCGATGCTGCGGCCCATCGCGCCAAGGTGGTCGTGCGCGTTGGCGAGCAGCGCGTGGTATCGGCCGAGGGCCTCTCCCGCGAGCCTCGTCTGCTCGGCCGATCGATCACACTTGCCGCCCTTGATGTACCCG
>ERZ1740058.118-NODE-118-length-67050-cov-6.190880_pt1 | contig 67050 bp, 57 predicted proteins | sample MGYA00581745_ERZ1740058 | MGnify/ENA primary metagenome ERZ1740058 (study PRJEB43018, sample SAMN04849742) | marine metagenome | isolation source: floating plastic debris | place: Pacific Ocean | collected 2008-08-30 | study: EMG produced TPA metagenomics assembly...
GTAAGAATTTCATTCTTTAGCAAACCTATGCACTTTCAGTGCATAGTGGTTTAGTTTCTCGGAATTGAGAGCGTTCCCACAAGTGGGTAGGAGCAGTGAGTTCACTGATTATCTCCTGTTTATTAATAACGTAAAGAATTTCCAGAAAGAAATTCTCGAAGTAGAACTTACGGTTAGTAGTGCCCTGTCCGGGGTGCACCCGGCTGCTTCCTTCGGTAAGACCAAAGTCTAGCAGTTGGTCGCCTTCCTGTCCCTGATTGGCTGAGAAGATGAAGATATGGTCAATTTCCATTGCGTGCGGTTTGTGCTCTAACCTGCCGACGGCTCAATAGTTTACTCGAATTGTGTACTTTGCTTCGCCTGCCACTGCTCACGAGTTAGGTGGTACACCCGGCAATAGTGGGCTTCAAACATTCGGTTCTCCACAAATTCAAACCCTATTCGTTCGTAGAAGCGATGGGCGCGGGTGTTAGTTTCTAACGGATCAATTAGGATTTCGGTAACCTTCGGGTTGGCAAAGCAGCGTTCAATGGCCTGGGCCATCATCACGGTGCCGTAGCCCCGGCCCAGGTCTTCGGCCTCGCCAATCCAGATATCAATGGCCCGTAGGTTGGGCGACACATCGCCCCAGTAGTGCGTTTCTTCCTCGGCCGGATCAATAATCTGCACAAACCCCAGCGGCCGACCATCTAGCTCAGCCATCAGTTGTTCCCGCCACGGGGGACGATAGGGTAACTCTTTTTCCCATTCCCAGTCATCGTCGGGATCAGACGCAATGGTATGAGGCTGCTCATCCCAGTACCGCAAAATAGCCAGGTCATCCGGAGTAGCGTGGCGTAATATGATATTAGCTTTTTGGGTTTTCATCATGCTTGTAGAATATCTAGTAGCTAAAGTTAGCAGTAAAATTAGGTTTAAACCCCATTCATGGCGCACAGGATCAGAGTAAACTAAATGTACCTAATTGAATTTGCGCTTACCAATTTGCGAACTGTTAGCCAAGGTTAGTGCTGGCGGTCATTTTAGCGTAAATCTTCCTTACTTTTGCTCGTACCGATGCACTTTCGTTTGCCAAAGCTTCTTCACATAGTATTCTAAATTCATTAGCTAGGGCTGTATATACCTTCACTATTTCATAGTAGGCTTCGTAAGCAGCGGCCTTAACAAACTTCTTTTCTGAAGTTAGCTTTTCTCTAACAAAAGGCTCTACAGATTCAGCATTTTTGGTTGAGACCTGGAACTGAGGGATTAGCTGCAAGATATGAAGTTGCGCTTCCCAATGCTCCAGCATGTTTACTTCGGATAGTATCTTGTCAATTTGAGCTTGATTTAACTTGTTACCGTTATCAACAAAATGCTTGATAATCCAGGTAGTTGCGGATTGCAATTCAATATGCTTTAGATAGAGTTGAATAATGGCATCAACAAAAGCAGAGTCATACACCTGCTGCTGGTAGATCGCAATCAGATAGTTAGTATGTTTGCCGTCCCACCTTCTTAGTTTTTCTTCTAAATCTATATCATTCATAGTCAGGAAAGGTGCCTATTTCAAATAGGTTGATAGATAATAAAGGAAGCTCATCTCTATCAATCACTTTTAATAGAGAACTAAGAGCTTCGTTTTGTAGAAAAATAACAAATTGTTGCTGAGTTATCAATGGTCAATACTGAGTTAACAAATAGTAATTTGAGATATTAGATTTTCCTACTAACAAAATTTAACGTCTAAATCTATCAGAGGATAAGTATTGTACTGATCAAAAGAATAACTACTACCGGTGCTTCGGTCATGTTTGAGTAACAAACTAAAAGTTTTGATTTAGTAGAATATTTTGTTGAAAGTTTAAAAGGTACATTCGACTAGGTCGAAATAAATAAACCTTACACGAATCATACGTTTCGACCCGGTCGAAACCTTTGTTTGGGCATTTTTGGTGGATTATACGGGGGCAAAATTGCTGATTTACCGATGCTGATGTACCAAGCTGCCGGTGGATATTATTTTTTTGCATCAAAACACTTATTTCGACCGGGACAAATGCTTTGATTTTACCTCTTAACAAACCTTATTTATTGATTATTAGCTCTTTAGCATAAAAACCTACTTAGTAAGATCGTATCCTGAACTGTCTTTCTACTGTTCTGGCTCTTGTTTTACTTTTGCACAGTTTTACTAAACCACAAATAGGGAATGAACCAGAACGAGCGAATTGGATGGTCAAAGACCGTAATTGACACTGCCCTGAACAATACCGAAATTCAGAAGCAACTGACCAAGTTCGGAATGAACAAGGAAGAACTACTAATCGGTCAGAGTCATGTAGACGAAGTGATTCGACTAGGAGCTATGCAGCGCAAGGAGAAAGGCGAACGCTTTGATGCTACCGATGAACTGAATGCCATTCGTACCCAAGCCAAGGAGTTATACACTAAGCACATTGCCGATGCTCGCCACGCTTTGCGCAATGAACGAGGTCAGTGGGAAGCCTTGGGGTTGGAAGGCCGACGTAAAGATGAATTTTTTGCCTGGTTAGCCCAAGCGGAGACCTTTTACGGCAACATTGATCCGGTGATGCCCACACTTAAGAAGTACAATGTTACTGAGGCGGAAGTAACCGAAGCTCGCAATCTGCTGGTGAAGGTGGTGGATGCCTACCAAAATCGTAACCGTGAGGCTAGCGAAGCCAAAGTAGCTACCCGGTTGCGTAACGAAGCCCTTCAGTCTTTAGATAACTGGATGAAACGCCTTAAGCAAACGGCTGAACTGGCTTTTGCCGACGAACCCGAGCATCTGGAGACCCTAGGCTTTACCACCAAGGTAGCCTAATTTCTCGTGCTTTTAGAGATACGTACTCAGCTGCAAGCATCTCAGTAAGTTTTAGCCATATCTTAGTTCTGAATCAGTACTGCGCTTTTGCCAAGGAGTAGAAAATCCCCTTACCCCGCGCCACGGTGGCCCTTTACAAAAGGGGGGAAATGCGCTTTGATGTCTTTAGCTATTATATTGAGCATTATTATACTAGTTTGCCATTTTCCCCTTAGAAAAAGGGGATTAGGGGGATTTTTCTTATTAGGAAATCCTAAAATTCATTTTACTCATCTGGGGAAATGGTAGTGGACTTTGTATGGGATACGTAAAATAGATGACTTAAGTCAATATAAAAGTAGGTGGATTAGGCTAACTTACCTTAAAACTTACAATCTGCTTTACTCTTGTCTAAGAATGATCATTACATACTTGCGCACGGCCTGAACGTCCAACCGTCGGTTATGCAATCCCTGGCGGAAGAGCTGGGGTGTGCTGAAGATCAAAGCACGATTATCAGTCTGCCCGGCCACGCAGCCGATGAAACCCTGCATCCCGATGCAGCCTACCAATGGTTGGATAGTTTTCGCGATCAGTATCAGGCCGCCTACGAGCGTAATCAGAATATTGTCTTTTTAGGTTATTCCCTAGGCGGGCTGTTGATGACCTATCTTTTGGGCGATAAGCAGATCAGTCAACCTCGTAAGCAAGTGCTGTTTGCTCCGGCGTTGGCCTTCCAGCAGTGGACTAAAATTCCGACCCTGATTACCACTTCTACGCTAGATCAGATAGTAATTCCGTCGTTTACTCCCAAACGCTTCAAAGCTAATAGTGGTGTTTCCTTGGGCGCTTATAAGGTGCTGTTTCAGATCAGCCGTGAGCTTAACGCTATGGACCCAGCCCACTATAATATTCCTACGCTGGTTCTCTGCGACCAGCGCGATGAACTAGTGCAGCCCGCCGGACTGCGTAAGTTTATTGTAGAAAAGCAGCTCATTGAATGGAAGTTGTATATTGTTCCGTCGAGTCCGTGGGAGCGTTTGGGTAAAAAGCATCTGCTAGTGGCTCGGGAATATCAGTCTAAAGCCTACTGGGATGAAATCCGGCAGCAGATAGACGCATTTATTCATGGGTGAGTTAGCTTATTATGCGTCTACCTACGAGGAAGCTCGCGCCCAGTTTCGCCAGCGGGCTACCGACCGGGGCGGCATTCTAACTGCCCTATCAGTCAACCAGCAGCAAGGTTTGTTTATTGATACCGCTCTCTGGCAAGGCTCTTCTGATACATTACTGATTCACGTTTCGGGAGTGCACGGAGTAGAAGCTTATCCCGGCTCGGCTGTGCAGTGTGCCTTTCTTGATCAGTGGAATCCAAATCAACTTGGAGATTGTAGCCTGCTGCTTATCCACTGCGTAAACCCGTTTGGTATGCGTTATCTGCGCCGCTGGAATGCCCATAACGTTGACTTGAACCGTAACTTTCTGGATCAGTTTGCCGAGCTACCGGCTAACCCGATGTACTCTAAACTAAATGATTTTCTTAACCCTAAGCAAGAACGGCAACTGAATGGCTTTACTTGGCAGGCGTTACGGAAGTTGCTTCGTTATCGCTTCTCTGCACTTCAGCAGGCTATTGCCCAGGGGCAGTACAGTAATCCCGAAGGCCTCTTTTATGGTGGAAACCAACTATCTACCGAAGCCAGCTTACTGCTAGAATTCTTTCGGCAACACTTGAGTCACTATACCCGCATTCGCGGCATTGATTTCCATACCGGACTAGGTAAGTTCGGTCAATCCTCTTTCTATCTGGAACCTGATTTTTCTTTCACTCAACACCAGCAGGCCGAATCTCTGCTAAATACCTCTGCGATTTACGGTGAACCCGGTAAGAGACAAAGTTACCGTATTCAAGGTAGCCTGATAGCTGGTTTAAAACGTTTTTATCATAGTCAAGACTTTCTGATGCTCACGCAGGAGATTGGTACCATTGGCCCCATTCGGATTTTACAAGCATTGCGGGAAGAAAATTACTGCTACTATCACAAAATAAATTCCCAACCTCAGACTGCCCAACGGTTGAAACAGGTATTTTGTCTGGATGAGCCGGAATGGAAAGAGACTGCGGTGCGGGCAGGAGTACAATCACTTTTGAGGCTAATTGAAACGGTTGGCTGACAAAAAATAAGCGGTGTGCCCATCCAGCACACCGCTTTAATATATGTAGCTTATTATCTAGTCAGGTAAAAAAGTCTCCGTTTTAAGTTCAAAAAGTTAAACTACACTAAACCTTGTTCCATTATGATGCCAATACGGATAGAGTAGCATTTATGCCGATTTTGGGGAGATTGAATAGAGTATTGTCCCCAAACTGTTGACCGAAGTGGGGAAAATTATAACCAATAGGGGGCATGCCAACAGTAGCAGCTATTTATGCTCAATCTTATAAGAATAGATTACTAATTTGGTGAGAAGGGTAAGGTGAGATCGAAACAAAAAAAGCGATACACACTGGTAACGCTTTTTTAATATTGTATATGCAGTTTAGAAATAAAGTTGAAAAAATTAAAAGCTATAGTTCAAAAAGTCTAAACTACATGTGCCCTCACTTGCCGCAATATAGGCAACTACTCTGCCAACAGACAAAAAGCACTAATGCAAGACTATTGTGGGGAAAAAGTGGGGAAATAATTACTCAGTGGGCAAGTCAAGTGTAGAAAAAATTACTCACTTCCCCACAGTAATTATTTGTCAAAAGCAGAATCATTAGTGAATACACTACTGGTTGATCGAGTATTCGTTATGAAATTATACTTATTTTGCGCATAAATTCTTTTTTTAAGAATATTTGCTTATCTTGGGAGCAACAAACAAATGTTGCTATGAACAAATCAAGCAAACCCACTACTTCCGAAGAGATTCGTACCAACCGGACGGAGATTATTGGTACTATCGCGCAGCAGTATCTTCAGACAATAAGAATCAAATCAGCTTCTCGTTAAATTCTTATTACGGCAAGAAGCTAAACCGGCCGTTGTCAAAAATACGCATTGTTTTCAATCTTGGCGGTTGTTTTCCTTTCGTTTTCAATTCTATTCGCTTCGTTATCCAGTTTTCTATCGAGAATTTTGACGAAATGTCTTCTACACGAACGCTAAACCAGGGCTGGCGGGTAGTCAGTAGTTTTAGCAATTCTGGCTGAATAAGTAGTCGAACTGCAATTTCGGTTGTGGGAGCTTCATTCCTGCCCAGCGGTTTAGCATCAGCATAAATCAAGGAGAGAGGTTCGGTAGCGTAATCCATTAATTCCCAGGCTAAGTCTGGCACCTGCCGAACAAACTGGTGAATTTGTTCAATCTGTGTAAGCCAAATAGTGAAATGCGGCTTCTCGTCGCTGGAAATAGTCATACCCAAGAGTTCCTGCCAAGCAGTACGATCCGAAATGGGAACGGTCAGTACTTCCTCTGGAGTGTTTGTTAGCCAGTAGCGTAGAGAAGAAGTCATTACTTCAATCTGCTAAAATTTGTCAAGAGAAGGTAAGTAGATGCGCACTTCGGTTCCTTCTTTGGGTTTGCTTTTTACTTTTAAGTCTCCCCCTAACTTTTCTACATTGGTTTTTACAATAAATAGCCCCAGGCCGCTACCCGCAGACGACTGGTTTCCTCGAAAGAACATATCAAAGGCACGATCAAGAACCGTTTTGTCCATACCCTCACCGTTATCCTTCACGACTAAATCAATTCCACCACGAGCATTTTTTGCACTTATTCTTAAAAAAGATGTATCATTTCTAGGATTGTAGTACTTAATACCATTCTCAACCAAATTTTGTAGAATTGAGCGAAATAGCTTTTCGCTGCTGGTAAACATTACGGGCGAATCAGCTTCTAAAGTTACTTTAACCTGATCTCGATTTGGATAATTAGCAAAACTATCAATGATATCAGAAATAACTTGAGCAATGTCAAACTTCTGTACATCAATTTTAGTACGGTCAGTAATACCAATCTCTAGTAGGCCGGTGAGGGTTGTGTTTAGCTTATCAGCACTCTGTTTGATCAGTGAAACGTAGTATTGTAGATCCTGGTGATCGATCTCAGTTTGCTCTATCACCTGAAACAGTCCCAGCATGCTGGCTAATGGCCCCTTTAAGTCATGCGATACGCGGTAGATTAGCGATTTTAGTTCTTCGTTACGCTGAAGGAGGGCGTAGGATGTAAGTAGTATTTGCTTTAGGTATTTGGCAATAAGTACGTAGCCGTTAATAGCCCGATTGATTCTTAACGTTGAAAGCGATAATGCTACGGGTAACTTACCTGACCGGGGCATTTTAAACGACGTCTCGATATTATACAGATGTTCGTTGTTCCGTACGTTCTCCTTAAGTTCTTTGATGAATCTTGCTTTGCGTCCATCAAATAAGATATTAATAGGCTGATTTACGAAGTATGACTCGGACTGTTCTAGTAGCTCGCAAACTTTATGATTCACTTGTTTCATCTTAAAGTTTTTATCGAAGATGATGAGCATATCAACGATACCGCGTAGTACAGAATTCAGGTAGTTTCGGGAAATAACAGTGTCTCTCAATTCCTCACTTAGCATATTGATACCAGAGGCAATAGCATCAATCTCATCGAAATTATCTGATACCGGAGCTAGATGCTGAAAGTTTCCTTCTGCGATTTCTAGTAGTACATGGTTAATAGCATCAATGCGTTGGTCTCGAGGTACGGACATCTGGGTATTTGCTAATAGTAGTTTATCGGTATAAATACAGCCAGGCTAATGCATCGTTCTCATTGCGAAATGTACGGTGCGGTATTCTGGGTGTATGCTGGTGAAAAATAAATTTAAGCAAAATTTGGTCTACTGCACTAAACTCAATAAAGGCAATGGCTTTAATATTTTTTAATCCAAACTGAGTATCGAATAAAAAATCTCGTGCAGTTTTATCAATACTCTTAATTTTTGCTCGCTTAATCAGTACTGGAAACTGTCGATCCTGAAAATAACGAATACGATCAACTACGATAGTGCGGGCATCCCGTATTGAGATATGCGAAATTTGGCGATACTGCACCTGAATAACACTATCCGTGAGAGTAGCAGTATAATACTGATTCACTGACTCCATACGCTATTTGGTAAAATCTTCAATCCACTCTACTGCTTCATTCAAAGAAGTAAAAAATTTAAAAGGATATTCGGGTTGATAGAATTTTATAAAGAAATTACCCATCATACGGGTGACCGGATTGCTGAGAATAACAGCTAGTGCGAGTAAGTCTCGTCCAGCTTCTGAAGAAGAGAAAAAAATTCGAGTAGCCTTATCTACATGTTTTACAGATGAGATATCGACAATAGCAGGTACTTTTTTGCCATTGGTGATGCTCATTCTGAATTTTGTGGCATTTTTAGCTGCATTGAGGTCAATAGTAGATACTTTATATTTAGCATATAGTATCTTATCACGAAATTCTAGAGAGACAAAATCATTTTCGTAAAAATTGTTTTCCATACATCTTGAGTACATAGGTCGTAGAAGAAAACAGACTTCAATTAAAAAATAACTTACATATGTGATATAGCACCTGATACAGCCTGTTTACTTGAAGGTAATTTGCATAATCTTGCTGTAGATAACAAAGTAATAACTATCAACAATGGCAAAATCAAGACATAACCATCTGCTAGATACGATCGGTGACCTAATTCTGAATGCCAAAAAAGAGGGTTTGGTTCACTTGTATACGGAGGGAGATCAATTTGATGGCAGACACATTCAGGTAAAAGGCCAACAACTTTTTCACTTTGGTACTACCGGTTATCTAGGGCTAGAGCAGGACCAACGGTTGAAGGACGCTGCTATAGATGCTATTCAGCGTTACGGTACTCAATTTCCCCTGTCTAAGACTTATGTATCTTTTGTGATTTACAAAGAGTTGGAGGAGTGTATCCAGCGAATTTATAATCGTCCTATTGTTATCACCAAAAACAGTACGTTAGCGCATATTGGAGTAGTTCCTACTATCGTTCGTGATGAAGATGTGTTAATTCTTGACCAGCAGGTACACGCTAGTGTGCAGAATGCCAGCCAACTGCTGAAAGCTCGGGGTATCCCAGTACAGCTAGTAAAGCATAACGACATAAATATGCTGGAGGGTATGCTCAAACGCCTTCAGAATAAACATCAAAAGATATGGTACGCTGCCGACGGAGTTTACTCTATGTTTGGCGATGTGGTTCCTTTAGACCAATTACTACCATTAATGGAGCGGTATCCTCAACTTCACTTGTACATTGATGATGTACACGGTATGAGTTGGGCAGGTAAGCATGGAGCCGGTTACGTTATGAGCCAACTGGGAACCCTTCGGGAACGCATTGTACTGGTTGGTACGCTTAGTAAATCATTCGGGGCTAGTGGCGGGGTAGTAGCTTTCGGAGATGATTCATTGTACGAAGCCTTTAAAATTTTCGGTGGACCTCAAACTTTTTCGGCACAATTAGAACCGCCCAGCGTAGCTGCCGCTTTAGCATCGGCTAAAATTCACTTATCTGATGAAATTTACGAGTTGCAGCAAGATTTGGGTGAGAAAGTAGCTTTATGTAATCGACTAATTAAAGAAACTAATCTGCCGCTAATTCAGGAGAATGTTTGCCCAGTACATTTTATTGGCGCGGCATTACCCAGTGTTTCTTATGAGTTTGCCCGGCGACTGATGAACGATGGGTTCTACATTAACGTAGCAACATTTCCGGTGGTGCCGGTGAAGAATACGGGTGTGCGGTTTACGATCTCGCGCCATAATCAACCTGAAGAAATTAGAGCATTAGTGGAGGCGATGGAGTATCATTACCCGAAAGCACTGGAGAAAGAAGGGTACAGTCTGGATAAAGTACGGAAGGCATTTAAACTCGAGGTGCCGGGAGAAACTGTTGCCAAAGTGCAACCGATAAATAAGAAAGGACTAACATTACAACTGGAAGATAGTATTCAAAAAATTGATCGGGGTGAATGGAATAGCTGGCTAGGTGAGCGGGGAGCATTCGACTGGAATGCTATGAACTTCTACGAAGAAGTGTTTGCTAAACATTCAATAGCCCGTTATCGCTGGGATTTTATGTATCTGGTTGTGCGGGATGCTCAGCAGAAAGTAGTGTTGGCTACCTTTTTTACGGCAGCTCAGTGGAAAGATGATGTATTAGCCGCCGCTTCGGTTTCGGAAAAAGCCGAAGAAGTGAGGAAGATCAATCCGGATTACCTTACTTCCAAGGTACTATCCATGGGGTCGTTGATTACCGATGGCGAGCATATGTTTCTGGATAAAACACATTCTCAGTACAATGAAGCACTAAAAATGATGAGTGCTACGGTAGAGTTACTAAAAGAAAAGTATCAGTGCAATACGGTGATGCTTCGCGATATTGCAGCCGATGACGAAGAACTAAACCATATATTTCATACGCAGGGATTCTTACAGATTACTCTCCCAGAGAGTGCTACAATTCATGATCTGAACTGGAGTAGCCAAGACGAGTATCTTAGCAAACTCTCAAGGAAATCCCGAAGACACATTAAGAACGATATCTTCAAATATCAGGAACACTTCGAGATTGAGGCTAAAGGTGAGTTGAGCCCTAGCGAACTACTGAGATCTTATCACTTATATCAAAATGTAAGTAATCATAACTATGCGTTTAATAATATTGAGTTCCCATTCCGGTTATTTGAAGAAATGAATAGGAACTCTAATTGGGAATTTATTCTGTTCAGGTTAAAGGAAGATAACGTAGAGGAGGGCGATGATACTTTAGTGGGGATTGTTTTCACCTATAAGACGAAGGAAAACTATTGCGCCGTGCTTTTGGGTATGGACTACAATTATTCTCGAAAGTATAAAATATATAAACAAATCATATTTCATGCTACTATGAGGGCTCGCGAATTAGAAAAGCAAAATATTTACTTAGGTTTAACTGCTGGGCAAGAAAAGAAGAAATACGGAGCCAAACTCACCCCTCGGGTAGGGTACCTGCAAACGCAAGATAATTATCAGCTTGAGTTGGTTGAATCAATGGTTGGTGTCGCTTAAGAGTCCAGCTAAATACGCTGTTAGCGAAGTAGAATCTTATGGGAGCTTACGCTCCCTTTTTTATTGGTTTTAATAATGTACAGACCAGGAGGAAAGGCAGATAAATCTAATGAAGATTTACCGTTAATGTTTTGTTGTTCCAATAGCTGTTGCCCGTAAAGGTCTAGTACCACTAACTGATCGCATTGACCCTCTACCCAAACCAATCCATTGGTAGGATTAGGATAAATTTTGAGTTCGTTTGATTTTTCAGTAGGGACAGTGGGCACCGGAGTGAGAAAGTCAGCCTGATCGCGGTCAAAGCGAGGTCGGATCATAAGGCTACCTCGTAAATCAGGGTTCTGTGTCCAGGTGCCGTCTATATTGAAGAAAGTCTTATCACTGGCATCCGTATTTTTATCAAAGCCTACTGCCACAAACTGATCGCTTTGCTGCTCATAGCCAATATAAAAAGTATCCTGTACGTCTACGTAGAAGGGGACATTATCAACCAGCAACTCGTAAGAAGTAAATTCATTGTACGTTGCTCCGGGAATAGTGGATACGTTTACTTCTCTCAGTATAATCTCTTCTCCAAGAGTATCAGCTAACTGCCGCCAGACGATAAGTTGAATGGGTACTCGCTGATTTTGGTTAAGAGGGGGGAAATGAATGTCAATATGGGTAAGTAGGGCAGGTTCGGGGGCAACAAACTGATAAGCCACTTTACCTCCCTGCTGATTGACTTCTACGCCAAATTCGGCATCGCCGTCGTCGTAAGCAAACCATTCATCTAACACAAAAACTGCTCGGGTAGTGTCATTTACCCGGTAATCAATAGTTTCGTCAAAAATAGTATCACCGGCAATAATGGAAAATTCAGTTTCCAGGTAAAGCGAATCGGCACTGAGGTCGAGCTGGCTTACATCTAAGGGATTAGCCGAAATGGTACGTCGCTCTAGACCTATTGGCACCGGACTAACCGCCGTAGAATCGTTGAGCACGACTTCCTGGTTAGTAGCCGCATCTCGCACTATCGCTGAATATCGCACTGGCTGAAGTTGCACGTTCAGATTGAAAAACTCTACGGAGGTAATACCTAAGTAGCGATCAGGATCAGTGCGAAATTGTTCAATTGGAACGGCGGTGTATCCTTCAAATAACGAACTGGGAGGGCGAGTAAGGGCCCGATCAAGATAAGCTGTATTAGATTCAGACCGATTCTGATTCAAATAAACGTAATCTATATTCCAGGTATCATAGGCACCCGTGAGCCGGCTGTAGGCCTGAAACCGAAACTGAAAGCGTTCATGGAAGTAGGCTGTATTAAATATCGGGAAAATTTCTTGTACAAATTCTTCAGTAGCTAAAGAATCACCTCCATCCCGCAGCCATACCGTATTCCATTCATTTTCACTGGTTAGAAACTGAAGCCGAAGCGAATCACCAGCATCGGGAAACTCCCCGTTGCCCTGTCGTTGCCAGTAAAAACTGAAGTATACTGAATTTCGATTGGCTTCTGGAACTACTGCCATGTTGATAGGGCGGGAAACTAGGCTATCGCTGGCATCGTCCACTTCTCCAGTACTGTAAGGAATGCCGTCCAATTGTATTCCGTCGAACGAGGCTACCCCCACTGTAGGGGGAATAATTGGTAAGCCTGAGTTAATGCGAGTATTCAGACTACTCGGTAGCCACTTCAGCGTATCCGGAATGGGAAAACCCAGCTCGGTGATAATCGGCTGGGAGAAATCGTCCCAGAAAGGAAGGTTAAGTACGGTATCTAGGGCTTCCGTACGCTGAAATCGAGCTTGATCAGAAGTAGGCAACGAAGACAAAGGTACCAGACGAATATCTGGCTGTTGGGCCTGAACCGGCAACCAGCTAAAGACAGTGAAAGCAACTAGTAAAAACGAAACGGCGCGATTCAAAAGAATTTGCTAGTAGGTTAGGGTAGAACTCATTACTCATTTATTGCCGCTTGCGGAAGCGGCTCTTCCGACTCGGCTCCTTCCTCATCCAGAATACTATCTTTCTGCTCCCCCTGGCGATCAAGCCAGATATCAATCTCTTCACCAATACGGATTCGCTTACCGGAAGCGGGACTTTGTTTTACAATAACTAATCGGTCTTCTGCCTGCTGCATCTCGTCTTTAGGATCACGATCTGCCAGCGAGGGATCGCGGAAAAGAATGTTACCAATCTTCAGACCAGAACCTAAAATAACCACTTCAGCTTCGTCTAAAACCAGACCGTCCAGCTCAGGAACCTCTAAAGTGGTATTGCCCAATCCGTCTCCAACTACTAGATCAATTAGAGCGCCTTTAGGAATAAACGTGCCGGCTTCAATAGGCTCGCCTTCGTGATTTTGTTCCAATACTGCGTTTTGCGCCAGATCGGGTACGTACTTAATCTGACCTATCTCTAACCCGTAACTTTCCAAAAGCAAAGCGGCATTTTTGATAGACCCATCAATGAGCTGGGGCATTTTTACCTGAGGCGGATTAACAGCATTCAGCGTTAGAAAGATTTTGCGATTTTCCTTCACCTTGGAACCGGGCAATGGGTATTGAGTTAGTACCGTAAGCGGCTGATATTCCTGAGTAAAGCCGGAATCGGTGGTTACTTCGTACTTCAGGTTTCGCTTAGATAGAAATTCGGTAATCTCTTCTTCGTGCAATCCCTCCAGGTCGGGTACTGTTACGGTTTCTCCGTGATTAGTGGTGAAAGGTAAATACACATTGAAAAAAATTAGCGCAGCGGCTACGGTCAGCCCTGCCATGATGCCCAGATGGATGAGCAATCCTTGCCACGAACGAACTGTGAACAGTTTCATAAATTATTTGTGGTTTGAGTATTATACCAATAATTGGTCGTTAATAATTTTTTTAATATCCAATCCAGCCGCGCGAATTTGCTGCGGAATAATACTTTCCGGTGAGCAACCAGGCGTCGTATTCGCCTCAATGAAATACAACTCACCATCCCGCAAAATGTAATCAATCCGAGCGAGTCCGCGACAGCCAAGCACCGTGTAGATGCGTTCGGTGAGCCGCTGACAACGTTCAGTGGTTTCTTCGTCAACCCGGGCCGGGGTAATTTCCTCCGAAGCTCCTTCGTATTTAGCCTGGAAGTCAAAAAACGCGTTCTCTGTCACTATTTCGGTAATGGGCAAAGCGCGTGCCATACCATCTTCCAGGTATACTCCGCAGGTAAGCTCGCGTCCGGAGATATATTCTTCAATCAGCACTTCACGATCGTGTTCAAAGGCTTTACGGATGGCTTCGCCTAAATTTGAGGCTTGATCTACCTTACTCGCTCCAAAACTTGAACCGCCGTTATTGGGCTTTACAAAACAGGGGAAGCTTAATTCTAGGGTAAGTTGCTCAACCGAATAAGGTTGTTGTTGCCGCAGTACCACAGATTGGGGAGTGGTGATACCATGACTCCGAACTAATTGTTTGCACACACTTTTATTAAATGTAATGGAACCAGCTAGTACACCGCAGCCAGTATAGGGGATATTAAGCAAATCGAAGTACCCCTGAATCTTTCCGTCTTCTCCCGGCGTACCGTGAATGATGTTGTACACGTAGTCGAAACGAACCTTCTGGCCTTCGTGCTCTACTGAAAAATCATCGCGGTTAACTGGGCAGTCTTGGTCAGGCAGCTTAGCGTACCACCCGCCTTTTTCAACGATTACCAGATATGGATTGAAACGCTCAGTATCGATACAATCGAGAATGAGCGCTGCGCTCTTCATAGAAATTACGTACTCGCTGGAACTACCTCCGGCAACTACCGCAATGTTTTTCTTCATGGTTAATAGTTTGAGCCAAAATTACTGCTTTTGACTAAACATAAAACGCAAAAATAAGGCTAGACATATTTGTTGCCGTAAAATATGTAATGTTCCGCCGCTATTTACAGCAAAGAAACCGCGAGCTGAGTCCGGCTACGGGATAATTTCAGCCGCAACCTTCTCCGCCTGCGCAAAAGCATTCTGATTTAGCTCCCCTAAGGCATCCTTCTTACTAAAGTAATTTAGCAGATTACGGGTATGAATATTTCCTACCAAATCAGGGCCGGCCATAGGGCATCCACCCAGCCCGCTTAGTACACCATCGTAGTGTAAACAACCAGCTTGGTAGGCAGTATCTATTTTCTCTTGCCAGTCGGCGGCGGTAGTGTGCAGGTGCAGCCCGAAAGTTACTTCCTGATAGGCCGGTATCGCTATAGATAGTGTGGTGCCAATATGCTCAGCTTTCCCGATGCCTACCGTATCGGCTAGCGTAATGCGGCGGACGCCCGCCAGGTGCAGTTGATCAATCCAGTGCAGTAACAGTTCGGTGTCCCAACCGTCTCCGTAAGGGTTGCCGAAGGCCATAGAAATATAGGTGACCAGTTGCTTATCGTGTTGTTGGCAGATGCTAAGTAGTTCCTGTACCAAAGCAAAAGAGCGCTCTACTGTAGAATTGATGTTACGTTGAAGGAAGGTAGGAGAAATTGAAAAAGGGAAACCCAGATAGGTGATCTCATCGTACTGCACCGCGTCTTGTGCGCCCCGCTGGTTGCCAATGATTGCCAGCAACTTTGACGATGAGCTATCTACGTTGAGCTGTCGCAGCACCTCAGCCGTATCCCGCATTTGGGGAATAGCCTTGGGCGACACAAAACTGCCAAAATCAACGGTGTCAAAACCCACATCCAGTATAGCGTTGATGTAACGTACTTTATCTTCGGTGGGTATGAAAGGCTGAATTCCCTGCATAGCGTCGCGAGGGCACTCGGTGATTTTTACCATGAATTTAAGGATGTCGTAGTTTGGCCAGATTTAATTGGAAACTCGCTAGCACCGGGTCGCCGGATATAGTTTGCTCAAAGCCGGTAACTTTACTTACCTCATGGTCCGGTCGATACACGTATACAGTTTCTTGCCCGGGGTCAATGAGCCAGCCCAGTTGAACCCCATTCGCCAACCACTCTTCCATTTTGGTTTTTAGTTCCGGTAATGAATCGCTTTTAGATTTAAGCTCTACTACAAATTCGGGACATACAGGAGCAAATTTTTCTTGTTCGGTAGAAGATAGTTTTTTCCATTGATCTAGAGAGAGCCAAGAAGCATCGGCTGACTTTACCGACCCGTCTGGAAGAGTAAAGCCGGCCGAAGAGTCAAATACCAAACCTTGTTGGTGCTTTTCGTTCCATAGTTCTAATTGGACAACGATTTTGGTATTATAAAAGCCAGTAAGTGATCCGGTTGGAGACATAATAATAATTTCTTTGTTAGCCCTTCGCTCGATAGTTAAATCAGCATTGTGCTGACAAAAGGAAAAGAACTCATCATCTGAAAGATGTATTTCAGGTCCTTTTAGAATAATTTTCTCCATTAGAATAATTTATTCGTTTATGACGTAACGAGAAATTACCACCCGTTGTATCTCAGAAGTGCCTTCACCAATTTGGAGAAGACGCTGGTCGCGGTAGAAGCGCTCAATATCGTACTCTCCCATCAGGCCGTAGCCCCCGTGAATCTGTACGGCATCATCAGCTACTTCCTTAGCCATCTCGGAGCAGTATAATTTGGCCATTGCGGCTTCTTTGCCAAATGGCTTGTGATTATCTTTCAGCCAGCAGGCTTTGTACAGTAGGTTGCGGGCTAGTTCAATCTTGGTAGCCATATCCGCTAGTTTAAACGAGATGGCCTGAAACTGGGTAAGCGGTTTGCCGAACTGCTCACGTTCTTTGGCGTAGCGCAGTGCCATCTCGAAGGCTCCCTGAGCCAGACCTAACCCCATGGCTGCGATGGACAGGCGGCCGCTGTCGAGTGTTTTCAGCATAATTTTAGAACCCAAGCCCCGTTCGCCCAGCAGGTTAGTTTCCGGTACTTTACAGTTGTCGAAGAACAGCTGAGAGGTGTTGCTGGCGCGCCAGCACAGCTTGTCGTGCATAGCGATAGCATCAAACCCCGGAGTGCTGCTTTCCACAATAATAGTCGAGTATTCCTTCTTACCGTCCTGATCGCCGGTGACGGCCTGCACCGTGGCACCGATGGTGATATCAGTAGCTCCGTTGGTAATGAAGATCTTGGAACCGTTGATCGTCCACTGACCACCCTCCAGTTTTGCGGTGGTTTTAGTACCCCGAGAATCGGAACCCGCTTCGGCTTCGGTTAAGCCGAATGCCCACAGGGCTTCACCGGTACAGAGCTTGGGTAGGTATTTTTTCTTTTGTTCTTCGGTGCCGAAGTTATACAGCGGGCCGATGCCCAAGGAGTTGTGAGCGGCTAGCGTAGCGGCCTGAGAGCTGTCTACCCGGGCTAGTTCTTCCACCGCAATAATGTAGGAAAGGTAATCCATACCCTGCCCACCGTATTCTTCGGGAATCATCATTCCGAAGAGGCCTAGTTCGCCCATCTTCTTGGTAAGCTCATAGGAGAACATTTCTTTCTTGTCAAGTTCGCGAGCAACGGGTTTAATATCCTGCACCGCGAAATCGCGCACACTCTGGCGAATTAAATCGTGTTGTTCGTTCGTATACATAATTCTGGGTTAATTTCTCTCTGAATGTGTTCATGTATTCGTGTGTTCAGGTGTTCATGTCCCGAGAAAAGACATTTAACAAGTCAGTATTTACTTGAACACCGCGCGGCGGCGGCCTGAACACAAAAACACCGTGCGACGGTCGCTTGAACACATCTATTCTAACGTTATCAAAATCTTATCTCTATCTACTCGTTCATTAAGTTCTACAAGAACTTCACTAACTTGGGCATCGTGAGGGGCCACAATCTGGTTTTCCATTTTCATGGCCTCCACAATCAGCAGGGTATCTCCTCGCTGTACCTGATCGCCGGCCTTCACGTTGAGTTGAATCACTTTACCGGGCATAGGCGAACTGATACGGTCATCAGAAGCAGCACCATCAGCATCCTCACTTACAAAACGTCCCTCGGCCATCAGATCGTTTCGTTGCCAGTGAAATTGATAGGTCTTCCAGGAGATTGTCTGACTTAAATCATCCTGCGCCGATACGTAGCAGGTGTAAGCTTGCTCATCCATCGTAAAACTCACTACTCCATTCTCCACTGAAATACCGTGAATACGGTAAATGGTATCGTCGTGACGAATCTGATAGGTAGAGCCAATTAGTTTAATCTCCAGGGTGAGTTCTTCCTCATCCAGACGGATAGTAACAGTGGGAATCTGCCGCCAGAAGCCAATCTCTGCCCACAGACTATCCTGCGGTAGCGTTTGCAGGGTACGCAAATTGTACAGCAAACCGCCAATTGCTAGGGGTAGCTTGTTGATGCCTTGTTTTTCCTGATCCATACCCGCAATAATTTCAGGAGTTTGCTGATCACAGTATTTGGTAGATATTTTGTTCTGAACAAAATCCTCTAAGCGCAGCAAAGCTCTTAGGTAAGCGATATTGGTTTCAATACCGTGGATGGCATACTGCTCCAGCGCGTTAATAGACTTCTGAATACTTTCTTCTCGAGACTGACCGTAGGCAATCATCTTACTGATCATTGGGTCGTACTGACTCTCAATGGTATTGGGTCCGGTGATAGCAGTATCCAGACGAACCGCCCGAGGTGGATGATAATAAGTAATATCCCCTGGGGAAGGAAGAAAGTTGTGCTTGGGATCTTCGGCATAAACCCGACATTCAATAGCGTGACCTCGCTGCTGTAGCTCATCCTGCGTAAATGATAAATGTTCTCCAGCTGCTACCCTTAACTGCTCAGCAACAATATCGATTCCCGTAGTCATTTCAGTAACCGGATGCTCTACCTGCACTCGGGTGTTCATTTCCAGAAAATAGAAATGTTGGTGGCGATCTACCAGAAACTCTACCGTTCCGGCATTGTAGTAGTTAATCTCCCGACCCAGGGTAAGAGCGGCTTCGGCCATTTTAGCCCGTAGTTCAGGAGTGAGCGTAGGGGAGGGAGCTTCTTCGATAATTTTCTGGTACCGCCGCTGCAACGAACATTCCCGCTCATACAGGTGTAGTAGATTTCCGTGCTGGGCGCCTAAAAGCTGAAACTCAATATGGCGGGGTTCTTCCAGATATTTTTCTACGTACACCGCTGCATCGCCGAAGTAAGCTTGTGCTTCCCGGCTCGTAGCGATTAGGGCTTCTTTGAGCTCTGATGCGGAGCGGACAATACGCATGCCTTTACCCCCGCCGCCCGAGGCCGCTTTCGCCAGAATAGGGTAGGGAAGCGTGTCTTGTTGGGCGAGAATTTCTTCCTGTGTACCGGTGATTCCTTCCGGAACGGGTACACCCAGCTTTTTGGCAAAGGTTCGGGCCTCCATTTTATTACCCATCATGCGGATGGCTTCTTCGCTAGGGCCTACAAAGGTAATACCAGCGGCTTCGCAAGCTTGGATAAAGGCTGAGTTTTCGGATAGGAATCCGTAGCCGGGATGAATCGCATCGACCCCGCTTTGTTGGGCAATACCGATGATCTGCTTAATATTGAGATAAGTGGTCCCAATATCATCTCCTTCTAATTCGTATGCCTCATCGGCTAAGGTAGTATGCAGTGTACCCCGGTCGGCCTCGGCGTAAATGGCTACGGTGGTAATACCCATAGATTGAGCCGAACGAATAACTCTGACGGCGATTTCGCCGCGATTAGCAATGAGTAACTTATTAAACATGGTCCTTTGACGGTTGAGCGTTAGAAACCCAGTTAGGCTTGCGCTTTTCCAGGAAAGCACTCATGCCCTCCTGACCCTCTTCGGAAGCACGGGCATCGGCAATCATGCGGGCAGTATAATCAATGGTTTCATTGAAATTGTTGCTCTTGGTAATCGTGAAGATCAATTCCTTGCAACTGGTCATAGCCCCTGGAGCACTAGTTTTCAGTTCACGAACAGTTTGTTGTACGTACTCATCTAAAGTTTGCTGAGAAGAAAAAACCGAGTTTACTAGCCCTTTACGAGCGGCTTCTTCCCCACCGAAGCGTTTGCCGGTGAGCATGAGCTCCCGGGAGTTAAACTCTCCCATTCGTTTGATGATGTAGGGTGAAATAGTAGCTGGAATAATCCCGATTTTCACTTCACTAAAAGCGAAAGTAGTATCTGCCAAACAGTAGGCTATGTCGCAGGCAGCCAGTAGCCCATTGGCCCCACCGAACGCTGCTCCGTGTACTACGGCTACGGTAGGCTTGGAAAAAGTATAGATCATGTAGAAGCAGCGCGCCAAATGCATATTCTCCTGAAAGTCTTCTTGGTGAGACAATTTGGAAAAACTCTTCATCCAGTTGATGTCGGCGCCGGCACAGAAAGCTTTGCCTTTTCCCCGCAGTACCAGCGCCGTAATGTTAGAATCATGTTCTATGGACTGAAGACAGTCCATAATTTCGGTGATCATATAATCGTTAAAAGCATTGCGCACGTCGGGTCGGTTAAGCCAGAGTGTTGCAATCCCGTTACTGACTTCTAATTCTATAGTTTCGTACTGATGCATGGGTTAATTATGATTCGATGGTTCGATAGTTCAATTACTCGATTGTTATTGGTTTACAGTCCACAGTCATTATTCCTTTTACCTTCAACCCTGGACCCTTTACCTTCCTCAGCCTTTCCATTTTCAATTATCCGCTGACTGTTACATACGATAGATGCCTGGTTTAGGGTCGGGGTACTTACGGTTGAGCGAAGCGGCAATACCCATCGCTATAATGCTGCGCGTATCTAGTGGATCAATGATGCCATCGTCCCACAGGCGGGCGGTGCTGTAGTAGGGCGAACCCTCTTGCTCGTATTTGCCCATAATTTCCGCTTTTAACTGCTCAAACTCCTCGGTCGGAATGTCCTTCCCTTGGGTTTTTAGCTGAGTTTCCTTCACCGTGAGTAATACGTTGGCAGCCTGCTCTCCTCCCATTACGGAAATGCGGGCATTAGGCCACATAAACAGCAGACGGGGATCGTAGGCCCGACCGGCCATAGCGTAGTTGCCCGCCCCGAACGAACCGCCAAACACTACCGTAAACTTAGGCACGTTGGCCGTGGCTACGGCGTGCACCATTTTAGATCCATCACGGGCAATTCCGTTGCGCTCGTATTCTTTCCCCACCATAAAACCAGTGATGTTCTGCAAGAACAGAATCGGGATTTTGCGGTGGCAGCAAAGTTCAATAAAGTGGGTTCCCTTCAGCGAAGTATCGGAAAAGATAATACCGTTGTTAGCAATAATTCCTACCGGATAGCCGTGGATTCGGGCAAAACCAGCAACTAGTGTAGTGCCGTAGCGAGCCTTAAACTCGTGGAACTTACTACCATCTACCAGCCGCATAATAATTTCTCGCGAATCTACTGGCTTCTTAAAGTTGATGGGAGCAATGCCGTAGAGTTCCTGCGGGTCATACAGCGGGGCTTCGGTGGGGTAGCGCTCCAGCACTTGTCGTTCCTGCTGAGGTAGCGTTTCAAAAATACTTCGGCAGATCTGCAGAGCGTGACGATCATTTTCGGCCATATGATCGGCCACTCCGGAAATGGAAGTATGTACATCGGCTCCGCCGAGTTCTTCGGGAGTAACCTCCTCGCCAGTAGCGGCTTTCACTAGTGGAGGACCACCTAAAAAGATGGTTCCCTGATTTTTAACGATAATTACCTCATCGCTCATAGCCGGTACGTAGGCTCCCCCGGCCGTGCTGGAACCCATTACCACGGCAATCTGCGGAATGCCCTGGGCCGATAGATTAGCTTGGTTATAGAAGAATCGGCCAAAATCAAAACGGTCGGGGAAAACATTCGCCTGCTCCGGTAAAAATACCCCGCCCGAGTCCACCAGATAAACGCAGGGTAAACGGTTTTCCATAGCGATCTCCTGAGCCCGCAAATGCTTCTTGATGGATTCAGCCACGTAGGTACCACCCTTTACGGTAGCATCATTGGCGGAAATAATCGCCTCTTTACCGTGAATGATTCCGATACCCGAAACTACTCCAGCGGAAGGAAACTGATCATCGTACATACCGTGAGCCGCCAACGGAGAAAGCTCCAGAAATGGGGTGTTGGGGTCTACCAGCAGATTAATTCGGTCGCGGGCCAGCAGCTTGCCTCGCTCCTGGTGTTTAGCCCGAGCCTTTTCGCTGCCGCCCTGAAGCGCTCGACGCAAGTTGCCCCCATATTCATCCATCAATTCCTGATAGGCTTGCTGTTGTTCCTGAAATTTGGCGGATTGGGTATTAATTTTAGTTTCTAGTACGTACAATATTGATGCATTTATTTAAAGAAATAACCGTATAAAAATGAATATAAAAAATTAACGACCTACAAAATTATTGATTTTGCAAAAATTATAAAAACGCAAATGATATAGCTTACCCAAATTGTTCTTTACGAAAGCTATTCTTTATGCGATTAATTGCTTGGGCTGGTTGTAACTGGCTTAACGAGATTACAATCAGAGTGTTGCCATTGGAACCCTGGTAGTAAGCATCCGACCTATGATGAATTTATCAAAAATATGTGGCTGATCTACTGGAGTATGAACCGCTTACTATCGGTTACCGTGGCGCTAAATACTCGGAAAATATAGACCCCACTTGGGAAAACGGCTAGGTCAATATCAAATGTCTGGTTTAAGGTATTAGGAAAAGTGTTTTCCCATACAACTTGTCCTTGGGTATTGTAAATGGCAGCCTGTATCGTTTCACGGCTTCGCAGATTGAATACTGCGTTTAACACGTCGGGCGTAGGGTTAGGGAATAGCTTATATGAGTTCTCGTTGGTTTGTACCGGTGCCTCATCGTTGGATAAGAAGAACTCCACATCATCTACATAGATATTGTTCCCGTAGCCGTTTACCGATTCAAAAGCTACCCGCACATCGGGTTCGCCTGCAAACCGGCTTAAATCCACAAATACTTGATGCCAGTCGCTCGCCTGCTGAGGAACCCACTCTGAGTCGGAGGTGAGTCCGGCAGATAACGTGACGCCCTCGAGCTGAGATACTAACTCGTAGGTGGTGCCGCAATCGGTAGAAACCAGAATGTTCAGGGTGTCTACGTAGTTTTCACTAAACTGAGCGTAAGAGACTTCAAAGAACATACTAGCCTCGAAAGTATTCGTAAAATCTAACGAAGGACTGACTAGCCGGTCTTTTGCTCCAACTTCGGGGTACTGATTATTTCGAATGCCCACGGCCAGATTATTGAACCCATTTCCGGCAGCTTCGGTGGTTTCCCAGGTAATGCTGCTATCGGGGTTTACCACCTGCCAGGCTTCGGAAAGCTCCAAAAACTCGCCTTGTAATACATCTGGCACTTCGTACTCCTGAAACTCATTTATCAATGGAATGATATCCCGTTTGTCGTCTACTAAAAAATTGATTCGTTCGTAATTATCATCCGGAGCATCATCGAGGCGAAGGTTAGGGTTAGTAATCCGTACTGAGAAGCTATGTAAGCCAACCGTCAGATCAGGTTGCTCAAACTCTAATACAACCTCTTCTTCTGGATTCAGCGGAGAAGCATCGTACAAAAACTCAGTAGGTGGTTGGTTGTCGAACTGGTATACTACATCGAATGAAGTTATTAGGGAACTCCCCACATTCTTGATGACTACCTGCGGAACGGGCGATGTCTCGCACGAGAGGTACGAAGGTGATTCAACCCGCTGAATAGCCAAATCAACCTCTCGGATGGGCGCAGCCTCAGCGGCAATATCGTCGAGATAGAGGTTGTTGCCATAATCGTTGTGACCGATGAATGCCAATTGCACATTCTCATTCCCAATGTAGTCATCTAATGAGAACGTAAGTTGCCGCCACTCAATCCGGGAGGAAGGGGTAAAAGATGAGCCGGTAGGGGTTGCCGTGGCTAAATCTTCTCCGAATGCTTCAAACAGCACCGTATCAAAACTAGCCCCACAGTCAGTGGATAAAGCCACCGTCAAACCGTCATCGTTCAGGTTACCATTTTCATCCTGGTAGGGAGCGTAGGCGTAGCGGAAGGAAACAGTAGCGTCACGTACATTTATCAAATCAAATACTGGGGTATATAGAATATCTTGCTGACCGATGCCAGCTTCGTAATCGAAGAAGTTCATCCACAGCGCATTATTGCCAGCACCGGAAAAGCCCGGAGCATTTGTGACTTCCCAAGTGGTAATACCATCGGGGTTGCTGATATATCCAATATTGAGTAATGAATTCTCCGTGAACTGTTCAAAATCGTCTACAACAGGTAGTGTGGTCCGTTGGGGAATAATAAAGTCTACTGAACTCACATTGTTCGTAGGGTTTTCGTCGGCTGCCCCATTGGCCTCGGTCACGAAGAAAGTAAAATCATAGCGGGTGTTAGACTGGTTTCCTTGCAGCGCAACCGGAGTAAGCGAAACAACGGTAGTTTCACCGGGAGCTAAGTTAGTGTTGTAACTAACTTCTTCCTGAAAGTTGCCCTGAACATTCAGAGCAATAGTGAAAGAGGTAAGTGGTCCTAGACCGGTGTTTACGATTTCAACGGTGGGAACAATCTCACCGTCTCATTCGCTGGTTTGGGGGCTAACAATACTGCTGATTCCTGCATCATCGTCCAGGACAATTGGCTCAGTTAAGCCGGGAGAGGTGAGTAGCGTACGGCGGCGGGGACTATTTTCTAACACAATGCGCATTCGTTGCTTTTGGCCTTGTGTAAAAATATTCATGCATCGGTCATTAGTATAGTTCATGTAATTTTGAAACATATCTAATGAATTGCAACCAGACTGAGGATGACTAGGGCAAAGCCCACTGTAATCAGCTTCTTGAGGTGGAGTGTCTTCTACAAAATCATCAGCACTACAATCACCATCGCCCCAGGTATGGCGTAACCCTAGATAGTGTCCTACTTCGTGAGTCGTAGTGCGGCCTATCGAACGGTTCACGACATTGCCTACACTACCAAAAAAATTATAATCAACGACAATACCATCAGTATCAGGATTATTTGGTGCACCTTGTAGGCCATCTAGATTAGAGATTGGAAACTGAGCGTAGCCCAGCAGACCGCCTCGGAGTGGAGCTACCCAAATGTTCATATATAGTTCGGGGTCCCACTGGCTGAATTCAGAGAGAATATCAGCATCAAAGAGACCATAATCATCACGATTACCCTCTACCCGTACTACACCGTCGGTAATAAAGCCATCGGGTGTCTGACGGGCTAGCACAAACTCAATGCGGGTATCAGCGGCTACCGGTTGAAATTCTAGGGGTGTTTCGGTAGTATCGGCATTGAGCCGGCGAAAATCTTCGTTCAGGATTCGGATTTGATCCTCTATCTGTTCAAAAGGAATATTGCTGCCTATTCCTTCAGGCTCACCTCGGTGTACTATATGTACTACAACCGGAATGCGGTAAATAGGCTCATCTCGTTCGTCGGTAATTCGGGCACCGCGAGTGAGAAGCTGTTTAAGGCGAATGTTACCCATCCACTGCTCAAAACCTTCTTTATTCTTACCCTTATTTAGCAGTGCGGTACCGCACTGCTCGTGTTGAGCCTGTATGTCAGATAGAAAAAAAAGCAAAGCCAGCATAAACCAACCCAGCCGCAGAGCAACTCCCTTCATGAAGCTATGATTAACTGGTGAAAGCAGAAACACCAGAATTCGTACAATAATATGACCAACTGAAGAATGTAACGTGAAAAACTGAGACAAAATATGTCTTACGGTTGACTATTTTAGCTTTGTGGTGCTTGTGCATTTACATCTAACGTATCGGACCAAACTTTTGATTGTTGTTTCACTCTGTTTTTTCGGCAGTTCAGGGTTCTAATCTGAGATTTATCAATTTGATGGGCGAGCGATTCTTTTCCTTATCAAAAAGAAAGCAATCAGGCTCAGCAGTAACCCTAATCCAATAAAAAGAATCGGTGATAATGATCCTAAAGAATCAATAAGGGGAAGATCATCGCCAATGAGTACTAGCGATGCCCAGTAATAGGGATGGGCTAATGGTCCTTTGGCTTCGCTTAGGAACGACAGTTTGGCTTGCTGCAGGGCTTTGTCTTTATCCGTACCATCGGCCAAATTTTTAAAAAAGGCCTGTACAATACTTTGAGCAGTACGATCATTCACTTTCCACAAACTCATAGCTACGTTGGGACAACCGGAGTACTTAAATGCTCTCCCCAAGCTCATGATACCTTCGCCTCTAGCCAACTGGCCAATCCCGGTCTCGCAGGCACTAAGCACTGCCAAGTTAGCGCGTAGCTGCATGTTATAAAGCTCGTAAGCATACAGAAAATTATCTTCTTCAGTCCCCGCTTGCTGAGAAAACACCAGTCCCGAATACATGGGGTCTTCATCGTGAGCAAAGGCGTGCATGGAAAGATGAAGCGTTCTACTGTCCTCAGCAAATTCCCGGAACGCCTGTTCGGTAGCTTCCCCATCTAAAAATACCCGACTGTCAAACAACTCAGCTACCTGCTTCACCTCATCTCTATTATACAACAAATTTGAAAATATCTCAGTACTATTGGAGCTGCGAGTCATTTCATTTTCGGCTAGCAGGGGAGGAGCTTCGTATTCCGGGGCGAATCCGGTATATGCGTAGCGAACCGGTAACTCAGTTTGGGATAGGTTTTGGCGGGCGTATAGCGTAGCAGAATATTCGTAGCGCAGAGGGTATTTTTTTAGCAGGTAAGGCAGAGCAGCGAACTGGTTAGGAGCCACTGAAGTAACTGAGTTGGTCAGCAATACGTCAAACGGAAGGTAACCTAACTGCCCGTCAGGAATGATAACCAGCTTGTTAGGATCCATCGCTAATGAGTCTATCACATCCCCAACTAATTGCTGATAGAGATAGTATCCATTGATAGCCCAGCGATTGGCGGTGGATCCGTCCTTTACTGTTAGCCAATCGTACTGGCTGGTGAAGCTTAGCAATTGAATAAGTCTTTGTTGTATGTTGTCTAGTTCGGGTACAGTGTTGAGCACGATCTTATCGGAACTTACTCCAAATGCAAACAATGTACTGTCGCCGTAGAAGTATGACAGAAGTACCGTACCTTCTGGAAGGCTCGCCTGAATATCAGCGAGGGCAGTTACCTCAGTATCGTGACGTAATGCGTAATAAGCCGGATATTCCTCCTCTAACTGCAATAATAATGTGTGGTGGGCATCGTGAGTAGTCAGTAACTGCTGCCGAAGATTATTAGCCTGTTCAGAGTCAGGTTCAGCTACTTGGCTAAGCTGCTGTTGCAGTAGCGACCGCTTGCGAGTGTATTCCCGCTCTCGTTCCAGCAGGGAGGCTGGTACACCGCCAAAGTTCTGGGCTTGTATTTCCTGGGTAGCCTCCAGCAGCAGTATACTCTTGCTCTTTTCAGCGAAATAGAATGCTTCGGTCAGGTAGCGTTCGGCAGCCTTCGGTTGGCGACGATGCATTTCATACGCCACCCGAATAGCCTGTTCGTATATCCCGAAAAAATGGGAAGCTACAAATTGCTTGTATTCAATGGAAGGAAACCCTTCCCTCATTTCATCGAGTATGACCCCAATCTGCCGATAAATTTCCAAAGCACTCAGGAGCGGTTTTGTATCAGCGGGTTGTTGCTGGTATAGGCCCCACAGTGCTTCGGCTTTGTAAGAAAGAACCTCCAGTAGTTCCTTCTTTGCCCCAGTATCCTGGTAGGGTGGATTTTCCAGAGAATTAGCTGAGGGGTTGAATTCAATGATAAGTTGGCCAAGGGCTTTTTGGTATTCCAACAGTGCTGCACTCCATTCACCTTGATTAGCCTGGGCCTGACCAGTGAGCATGTAGACAGTTGCCCGTTGGTAGTGTTTAGTAGGAAGCAGGCGGTTGGCTAGCTGTTTACTCTTGTTAAAACTATCTAAAGCCCGGTCGTAACGTCGCATTTGAGTGTAGATAGTCCCTAGTTTGTTGTAGGTATCAATAAGTATGGTATTCTCTTCATTTTGAAGGGAGAGCGATAAGGAAAGGTAATGTAAAGCGCTATCGTACTGCTGTTGATCCTGAAATATACCAGCCAGCATATTAACTCCCGATCGGATAGGGTTTTGGAAGCGGGGCTTGTTTCTTTGAGGAAGAAGGTAATCAAGCGCTTTGTAGGCGAGCTGTTTCCCCTGCTCGTAGGCTTCCGGCTGATTATTATATTTGGCCGAAGCGTAATGCGACTGAGCTTGGTACAAATCGTTTAGGGCCAGATAGTAAGTATGGTTAAACCCTGATTCTTCGCTAGTGGTGGGGAGCCACTGATTAGCAATCTGGTAATGATCAAGAGCTTTCTGGTAATTTTGTAAGCGGTAGTAGGCACTGCCTAGATACACAAAGACGTCATTGACCAACAATGAGTCCGGAGCTTGGGATAAAGCCTGAGGCTCTACAATCTTGCTGAATGCAGTAATAGCCGATGAAAAATCGCCACTACTGTAGTAGAATGAACCTCGGGTGTAGGCAACATCAGTGCTAATTAGTCCTGATGGATCCAACGTATCTAATACTGGGGCGTGCAGACGAACTAGTTGCTCGGTTTGATTAAGGTAGTACTGAAAAGTATCGATACGGGTGTGGTAGTCGGCACACCAGGCAGCCTGTAGCAAAGCACTTATTTGGAGATCCCACAACTGTTCATTTTCCGCCCTCTTTGCGGCTTCTTCCAGTATTTCAAAGGTGCTATCAGGTTGAGAATAAAAGAGATCCTCATAAAGAGCATAAATGGTCGCTTCTATTTTCTCCCTTTCCTGGCCAGGGGAAGGTTGAGCTTGAGCAGTAAAAAAACACTGCATACTTATTAGAAAGTATGCAGTGCTGAATATAATAAAGCGACACCGGGAAATATTAGTCCATATTAATCGGTATGTTCTCGTCATAAATCTCTTCCGAAATAATCTCTCCGTCAAACTCATAGGTGATCTGAAGGACTAAGTTAAAACTTTTTGTTTCTATTTCCGGATTCACTACGTTAAGTGTAGCCAAAGCTTCTTCTTCCTCGTAGATTACCGAGCCTTCGCATTCTTCACTAGAGCAAGCGTACAAGTCGCCTTGGTCGGTGTACAGCTGAGCAGCAACCTCTAAAACTATTCCGTCAGGTACAATTATGTGCAACTCAGGGGCAGGCATCTGGCAACCAGCCAGCCTCGGACAAGGGCGAGGGCGGGGAACCCGAGGGATACGCGGAAAGCGGTACATTACCTGACCGATGTCAGTGTAGTCGTCCAGATTGACCGGAGAGTCTTCGTCGAAGTATTCTTCGGAAATAACCTCACCACCAACTTCGTAAGTAATCTCAACACCTAAAGCTAGTTGATCAGCTTCTGCCTGATCGTCAAGAACTGCTAGTGAAGCCAGCGCGCCCGATTTCTGATAGGTGACTTTTCCGCCGTATTCTTCGCCGGATGCGGCATACAGTTCACCATCCGTAGTGTAAAGCTTAACTGCTACTTTATGAATTTTGCCTTCTACTACCGAAAAGAAAAACTCCGGTCGGGGAAGTTGGCAGCCAGCCAAAACCGGGCAGGGGCGAGGGCGAGGAAAGCGAGGGCGGCGAAAACTGACATGATCATTAATCTGCCCTGATTCGAAGAGGGATATGGTTTTATTTTTATCTGAGAATGGGTTTTTTGGAGAAACTGCCTGATTTTGGTAATGGGTTTTAGAAAGGTTTTCTTCCTGGCATGCACTAGTAACTAGAATGAGCAGGCAAAATGAGAAAATTGAATAGATGAGTCTCATAATACTGGGGGTAGTTTGGTTTTTTTCAAGAAATAATGTACTGCTTTATACCTTTAGTTCAAAGCAGGTAAACAATTGTCACCAGAAATTGAAAAAAAATTTTTGGGAGGCATTGATAACCGAGGTGCATGGTTACCTTTACCGCTAGGCACAATTCTCAACCGCTGAAAATAGTTATGCAAGCCTCAGTTAGTGACTACCGGGAGCAGATAAACCGGGAGCTAAATAATTACTCTTTTGGTCAGCAGCCTAACGAATTGTACGAACCCATTCGCTACATTCTGTCGCTAGGCGGTAAGCGGTTGCGTCCGCTGCTGGTACTATTAGCTTATCGGCTTTTTCGCGATAATGAACTGGATAAATCCGTACTTACTCCAGCGTTAGCCGTAGAGGTGTTTCATAACTTTACGCTTATGCACGACGATATTATGGATCGGGCACCGCTTCGCCGAGGTAAGCCTACCGTGCATATTGAATGGAACCCCAACATTGCTATTCTCTCCGGTGATGTAATGCTGGTGCGGGCTTACGAGATGCTACTGGAAGTGCCACCCAATCAGCTAGCCGCGGTGATTAAAGCGTTCAATCAGTGTGCTGCTGAAGTATGTGAAGGGCAACAGTGGGACATGAACTTCGAGTCGGAGGCAAAAGTAAGTGAAGATGAGTACCTGGCTATGATCCGGCAGAAGACGGCAGTGTTGCTGGGGTTTAGTTTGAAACTAGGCGGTATGTTGGCTGATGCTGACGAAACGAGTCAGGAGCAACTCTATGAATTTGGCGAAAAGGTGGGAGTAGGATTTCAGCTAATGGACGATTGGTTGGATGTGTATGCCGACCAGGGGAAATTTGGCAAGCAGGTAGGAGGGGACATTATTGCTAATAAAAAAACATTTTTACTGATTAAAGCCCTGGAACAGGCTAAAGGGGCCGAAGCGGATACTTTACAATATTGGCTGGCGCAAACCGACTTTACTAATGAAGAAAAAGTGCAGGCCGTGAAGGAAGTGTACGAGAAGTTGCAAATATCGGGGCAGACTCAAGAAAAGATGAACACCTATTTTGAGCAAGGTTTTCAGGCCCTGGAACAACTATCTGTGGACGACGAACGCAAAGCTGCCTTGCGAAATTTCACCCAGCAGCTCATGCGAAGAGAGAAATAATGTAATATTAGTGGGAAGTTGATAATTGAAAATGGATAGTGACGGAAGAGGGGTAGAGGGTTGATAACCTGTGGACTAATCACCAATATCTAAAACAATCAGGCTTTCGTATACAAACTTCATGAATCTTTCTGTTACAGTTATACTCATTATTATTACGGTGGCGATAAGCCTGTACGCCTGGAACCGGCCTGAACTGCTGCAACGCTGGATGTTTAATCCTTACGCCGTACGCAACCGGCGAGAATACTACCGCTTCATTACTTCTGGCTTTATCCACCAGGATTACATCCACCTGTTCTTCAATATGTTTACCCTCTACTTCTTTGGCGGTATGATTGAGCAAGTGTATGGCTATATTTTTGGCGATCTAGGGTGGGTACTGTACGTGGCCATGTATCTGGTTGCAATTGTAGTGGCCGATATTAGCACTTATAGGAAACATAAAGATCATCCGAACTATAACTCACTGGGAGCTTCGGGAGGAGTAGCAGCTGTATTATTTAGCTCTATTCTATACGACCCTACCAACAATCTCTACATTTTCGCCCTGATACCCATTCCGGGATTCATTCTGGGAGCTTTATTTCTTATTTATTCCTTTCAGCGTTCCAAGCAAACCCGCGACCGTATTAACCACGACGCCCACTTGTGGGGAGCTTTATTTGGCGTAGCCTTCACTATCCTGCTTGATCCAAAAGTCGTAATCCGCTTTGTAGAGGATATTAGTAATTTTCGGTTGTTTTAAAGAATAATTCCTTAGCCGTAAAGCTTGGTGAGGTATACATTAAAGAAAGAGCGAAAAAATTAGTGGCCAAGGTCCTAAATTACCGGATTAGCGCTCAACTTTATTTATCAAAGATTCGTATATCCAAGTCATTGAGAAATCAGTGAAAATTTAGTAATATTTAAGGGAAATTAATCCACACGAACATGACACAACCCAACAACTTCGAAAGTAAAGCCCGGGAAGCACTAGGCGACATCTACGAGAAAATTAAAGAACTGGAAGATCAGGCCAAAAAACTGCGAGTCGATCTGGAAGAAAAACTAGATGGAGAGGTATCCGATCTGAAGAGTAAAGACTCTAAGTTTTACAAAACACTGGAGGATGCTAAGCACTCTAGTACTGCTGCTTTTTACGATATTCGGCAAGGGGTAGAAAAAGCCACTGAAGCTATGCGCGAAGCCATTAAAAAAGCGTCTTATCATTTTAAATAGTGGAAACATCCACACTGACAACGTCCGTACCTACCACATCTACCACTGATATTCATCAGGCAGCAGCGAAACTGGGGAGAGTTCGACTGCGAACTCCCCTAAAGCGCTGGCTGGCCGAAGAAACCGACTTTGTACAACGTGCTAAAGCGGCAACGGAGCAATTTTATCAGGATTTTACTGAGGCCGTTTCTCCGGCTAACAAGGCCGCCGTATGTAACCCCTACTCCCAAAAGCTGTTACAGATGTTGGGAGAGCGCTACGCCCAACCCGAAGGTCCAGCATTTGATACTCTGTTTCCGGATTACAAAGATTCCTTCACGGAATTTTTTCAGGATATTACCTTGGGGGAACGTCGGCCACAATCTGATGAACGGTTTGCAGTGCAGCGTTCTGATCCGTGGAAAATCAAACTGATTAAATACAGTAAGAAGCAAACCCGGAGTATTTATCACTGGCCTACTCGATTGGGAAATAAAGTTCGTCGTTGGCGAAAGAAGGAAGAAAATCCACTTAGGGAGTGGGAGTATACGGTGCCTCTGCAGGGGCTAGTACGCTACTACTATCAGGAGAACATCATTCAGGCGCTGCTACCGCTGATGGAAGAGACCTATCGTTTGGTAGCTAATAATGCCAAATCTGTCTGGGAAATTCAAACTCAATTGTATCAGGCAATTCATCAGCAGCTTCATAGTGAAAGTGAAGAAGCCCAACCGTTGAAAGAGTGGACTACTTACGAGGCTAAGTTTGCCGAGGTAGAGCAGCTTTTGCAAGAACATCGGGAGGGGCTGGCCCGCGCTATATCTGATATTTTCGCTCAGCAAAAAAAGTTGTTTGAGCAGGATTACGAACGGGCGGGAACGCTGGAGCGCCCGGCCTCCCGGTTTGGAACCGCTCGCCTACAGCGACTCTCCGATCACTACCGCACCTCTTTTCAAAGAAAGTCACTAGGCTGGAGTGCCACCCTTTTTGCCCTGTACGATGACTGGCGACTAGATCAGGAGCTGAATATGGTGAACGACACGCTCTGGCTGACCTACTTCCAGTGGAGTGAAGAACAGCGAAGTGGTCTTCACGAGCGTATTTTCTCGCAAACCGACCGGATGTCGGCAATGATTCAGGAATCGCTGGATCGGGTTGATGACTGCCCGCCGGAGGAGCTAAAACCTCTTTTGCGACAGGAACGAAAGGCGATTGACCAACAACTGATTAACGAAAGTATTCCGGTGATTAGCTCAGCTATTCACGAGCAGGGGTTTGGGCTTTCTATCACCAAACTAAGAGAGGCAAGTGAAGCTATCGTGGACCAGATTGCTGATCATCGGGGCCTAGTAGCCAACGATAACTACGATCAACCCATTAAGCCGTCCGATATTTCCTATGTTTCGCCTCAGCAACTGGCGGAGCACGAAATGTTACCTCAGTTTGTGGCTGCCCTGGCAGCGGTTCAGCAGCAAACTCGCCCGAAAGTAAATGAGACTCAGAAGTTAGTACAGGAGATCGGTCAAATCTCATACTTCAGCCTGGATTCAGCTATTTCAGTGTACGGCCAGGAGTCGACTACTGCCGAAGAGCCGCAGCAAGTTGCGTTAGAAGGACTAAAACGGGCACTTACCAATGCCGAGCGTTTGCACCAGCAGCTACAAGCTCTGCTAAAGCAACAGGAGGATGATTTGAAGGAGGCAATCCGGACGTTTGCTCGGCAACTGACTGAACTTACCGACAACCACTATGCATTAGAGCTGAAATTCCGATTGGCCCGGGCCAAGGCTACCGAAGAGACGAAGGCTTTTCGGCGCAAAACTTTCCGTTATATTCGCCTAGCATTGCCCCGCTTAGTGCGATATACTACGCAGACGTATCGCGAAGCTACGCACCAGATTGGGTTTTATCAGAAGCAGATTGGCCTGGAGGCTGGGGCAGAAGTAACTACCGAGATTTCAGACTTCTTAGCCGAAACTGATGCGGCTATTAATCGTCTTCCTTACGTATATCAGCGGTTGTTTAGTGTAGCCCCGCTAAAAGAGTCAATATTTTATCAGGAACGCCCTGAGGCCATGGCCCAATTGCAAAAAGCTTTTGAAAACTGGAAACACGGACGTTACGCTAGCACTGTTCTAGTTGGGCAGAAAGGTTGTGGCCTTACCACCCTGATTCGGTTCTTCCTGGAAGGAATACCCCGCGCTGAACGAAAGGATTACACGGTGATACTGGCTAATGCTGATCAGCAGATTTACACGGAAGCTCAATTTCTAAAGTACTTCGAAGAACAGCTTTCGTCCGAAACGCCCTTCCATAATTTAGAGAATATCGTTACGTATCTGAGTGAGTCTGAGGCGAAGCATATCTTTGTGTTGGAACATTTAGAGCATTTCTATCTGAGAAAAGTAGGCGGGTTTATGTGCCTTCGGTGGCTAATGGAAATGATCTCCCGCACCCATCAGCAGGTGTTCTGGTTAACTTCTTGTACCCAGTTTTCCTGGAAATACCTGGATAAAACCATGCAGATTTCCGATCATTTTGAGTACACGGTGGAGCTACCTTCGGCTTCGGCTGAAACGGTACAGGAAATTATTCTAAAGCGTCACCGCGTGAGCGGTTACGATGTGCGCTACGCTTCCGATCCGGCCACCAGCAACGATAAAAAATTCACTAAACTGAGCGAAGAAGAGAAGCAAGCCTACCTTAAGAAAGAGTACTTCGAAGATTTAAGTCGAATTACGCGGGGTAATTTCGCTATTGCGCTGCTATACTGGCTCCGTTCGGCTCAGGAGGTATCCGAAAGTGAGATCACTATCGGCAGTCTGAAGTCATTAGATTATTCATTTCTAAAGTCACTATCGGTACCGCAAATAGCAATCTTACACGCGTTACTGTTGCATGATGGACTCACTGCTGAACAGTTTCAGGAGTTAGCCGGGCGAAAAAAGGCAGAAGGAGAGGATTTACCAGCAAGCAACCTCCAACTTATTCAAATGCTGGATGATGGACTTCTGGTTAAACAGGAAAATGCTTATCGTATTCATCCGCTACTGTACCAGCAGGTAGTAGCCATACTACAAACCCGTAACTTCGTACACTAATGCGTTTCTTGCTGATCTTCGTTTGTTTGAGTTGGGCGCTAAACGCTACTGGACAATCGGTTTCCGTACCGGTAGATTCCGCCCAAGATACAATTACCGTGGTGGTGCAACTTCAGGATTCTTTAGTTACCGCTTCGGCCGATACGGTGGTTAGTGCCCAAGATGAGTCTCTGATTAAAGAAGTAGGTTTAGATAAGCCCCCATTCCGAATTTCGCTGGCAAAAATCATCTGGAGTATCATTGTAGCCATTTTGGGCTACTTTCTTATCCGGTTTTTAACGCGTTTGTTAGGATTGCTAGCCGAGCGCAGTACCACTGAGCGAAGAATTACAGTAAAAGGTTTTGTGCCGGTAGTTAGGATTGTTGGTTGGATCATTATTATTTACATCATTATTGCCGGAATTATTCGGCCACCCATAGAAACCGTATTGGCGTTTACCGCGTCTATCGCGGTAGCGGTAGGCTTTGCCTCCCAGGATATTCTGAAAAATATTTTTGGAGGGATCGTCATTCTACTGGACCAACCCTTCAAGATGGGAGATAAAATAGAGATCGGGTCTTTTTATGGTGAGGTGGTAGAGATTGGCTTACGCTCCACCCGGATCGTTACTCCCGACGACTCATTGGTCTCTATTCCCAACGGAGAGCTAATGAACCAGTCGGTGTCTAACAGTAATGCGGGTGAGCCCAACTGTCAGGTAGTAGCGGAGATTTTTCTACCCATTGATATTGATACCGAACGAGTGCGACATATTGCTACTGAAGCCGCTCAAACTTCTCGCTATATCTATCTGAATAAACCTATTACGGTGCTGTTCTTTAACGAAGTGAAAGACCGACGCTCCTTTCTCAAGATGCGCTTAAAGGCCTACGTAATGGATATCCGCTACGAGTTTATTTTTAAGAGCGAACTCACCGAGATTGTGATGCGCGAACTACTGTATGAACAGATTATTACCACCGAAGATTACGCATGAATTTCAGAGAAAAATATCCTGCTCTTCAAAACTATACTTACCTCAATACGGCAGCCTGTGGTTTGCTCTCTACCAAAACGCAGCGCGTAATTCAGCAGGCTACACAGCAATACGCTCAACAGGGAAGTGTTGGCCGGGATGCCTGGTTTGATGAACTCAGTGCTATTCGCCAAGCAGGAGCAGAGTTTATTGGAGTTTCAGCCTCAGAAGTTGCCCTAATTAATAATTTTACGTCAGGTATTTATCAGATAGCTCAGCTACTTCAGCACCATCGCCGAGTGTTAGTCGTGGCCGATGACTACCCATCTCTATTGCTACCCTGGCATCTGCTAGGGTTCGAGGTATTTACAGTGGCGGCCTTAGCCGATGGTCGTATTCCGCTGGAAGCTATTGAAGACAATATCCGGAGGCATAATATTGAAGTATTAGCGGTAAGCCATGTGCAGTATAGTAGCGGCTTTCGGCTGCCGCTAGCAGCACTTAGTGCTATTCGTAAAGAGCATGATATTAAATTAGTGGTTGATGCAACCCAATCATTAGGAGTCATTCCTATCAATTTGCGAGAGACACCCGTAGACGTACTCATCGGTAGCGGCTACAAATGGCTTACCGCCGGGTTGGGCAACGGGCTGTTGTACATTTGCCAGAGTCTGCACGCTGAATTAAGTCCGAAAGTATTAGGCTTCGGTACAGTGGGTAGCAAAGTATCTTTTCAGGAAGTAAATCGTATGCCATTTACTCCTGATACCTTAGAGGCGGGGCATTGCAATTTTTTCAGCCTGTTTGCACTAAAACAAGCCTTGAGTGAAATAAGAGAAATAGGCATTGAAGCTATTTTCGAAAAAGTTATTCAACTACGTCACCAATTGCAGGAGTCACTTCCCGACAAAATAAAGCTCATTTCCGATTACGAAGATGAAAATAGCTCCAGCATTGTTGTGGTGGACGCTCCCGCAGAAGCCGAAGGTCAGCTTAAAGCGCAAAATATCATTACTTCTACCCGCCCTCGCGGATTGCGAATTAGCCCTCACTTTTATAATAGTGAGCAGGATATTCAACAGTTATATTCAGCCTTAGCTGATTTGCGCTAGTTCAGCCTTTCTCTATCCCTACTACGCTTCCCGATATTGATTTCTCATGAGGAATAAATCATTCCCACTGATTATTCTTATTGCTGTAGCTGCTACTTCGGGATATTTGTTGTTTCAAACAGTGCTCAAGCAAAGTGAGAGCCCCATTAGGTTTAAGCTATTCGTGTCTCTTATTGGGGTAAGTATTACAATTTGGCTGACCTGCATTTTGTTACATTGGCAAACGGTGGCCGAATTGCGTAAAGAGGAAAATGTACTTTTTCAGGATATGAAAATGAAGGGGTATCTGGAGCCGATTGATCAGCTTCAGGACATTATAGCAAAAAAGAACATTCTGGAAGAAGATATGATTGAGATTCGGTTGCTCACCTAGGTTTAGTAACTTTGAACACCTAATAAACTTGCAAAATCTCTGAACCAAAAGCCTATACAGTTACTTTTGATAGTAAATTTAGATTACACGAATTTATGAGCGATTCAACCCAGAGAAAAGAAGAGAAAGAGCAGAATAGCCTGAAGGATTATTTTGCGTTTGGTGAGGTGCTTGGCTATTTCTTCCGCAAAAAAGACCCAAACCGAAAGACGAATTTTAATCTGAAGATGATGCACGGGATTAATAAAATATCTATTATTATGTTTCTGCTGGGTCTTATCTTTTTAGTGATTAAAAATGTCTTGTAAGTGGACATAGAAGCCTACCGTCAGTATTGTCTTACCAAACCAGGCGTCACCGAATCATTTCCGTTCGATGAAGAGGTACTGGTGTTTAAAGTAATGAACAAGATGTTTGCTCTCACTGACGTTACGCTGTTTACTAGCATCAATCTGAAATGTGACCCCGAGCGGGCGGTTGAGCTGCGCGAACAGTATCCGGCGGTGGAACCGGGCTACCATATGAATAAAAAGCACTGGAATACAATCTTGATGGATGGAACCATCGGCGATAAACTAATTATGGAGTGGATCGACCATTCCTACGATTTGATTGTAGCCAGTTTACCCAAAAAATTGCGGGAAGAGTTAGCCACACTGCAATGAACAGCCGTGGTAATAAAACCTGGCTGGCCCTGGGGGACTCCTACACCATTGGCGAAGCGGTACCCTTGCATCAGCGCTGGCCCCATCAGCTTACACGTAGACTTGGTATTGCTAACCCTCAGTACTTAGCCACCACTGGCTGGACTACCCGCGATCTGCTAGATGCTATTTCCAAAACTACATTCTCATTCACTTACACTTGGGTTTCGCTGCTGATTGGAGTGAATAATCAGTACCAGGGCCTCGATTTTCCACTGTACCCGGCAGAGTTTACTGAATTGTTGAAGTTTGCTATCTCTCAGACGACAGATGCACAGCACGTACTGGTGCTATCCATTCCCGACTATAGTGTAACTCCAGAAGCTCAGGACAAAAATCCAGCGAAAATTCAGCAAGAAATAGAAAAGTATAATCAAACAAACCAAGAGATTGCAGAAGAGTACGGAGTACATTACTGCAATATCACCCCAATCTCTCAGCTAGCCGCCAAAGATGAAGATTTGATTGCCGAAGATGGTCTACATCCCTCCGGAAAAATGTATCAGCTATGGGTAGAAAAAATCTTACAAGAAGTACCCCTTGATGAGGCTATTTAACCCCTTTCTTCTTCAGCATTTCGCCTAGATTAACGGAGTGATCAGGTAAAATATCAAACGGTTTGTGCCAATCACGCATTAGCCAGTCTTTGTCATTTTCGGCAATAATCACTAACTGAGAAGCTGATAGTATCCAGATGACTTTCTTTACACCGAAATCCAGCAGTTTCTGGGTTTTTTTTCGCAAGTACTCTTCTGACTTTAAATCAGTTAAATCTGCTTTGGTATCTACTTCAATGACTACTTCTGGTGAGATATTGAGATATCTGTCGGCAGGAGTAACCTCCTTTATTTGATCTGAGCGATAGATAGCTATGTCAGCAGCTAGGTTATTTCTTTTAGAAAGGTGTAATCCAGCCTCATTAGTATAAAACTCGTAGTCACTTTCGTCTACGTGCTTATAAAGGTATTTAAGTACTAAGTTTATGATAACTACTTGCAAATGACTACTTCCTATAATATCATCTAGCGTTTTTTTATTTTTGATTACTTCCCGGTAGCCAGCGTAGTAAATGGGCTGGCCATCCATCTCTTCGTAGATCAACTCTCGGGAGATTTCTTTTTTCTTAGAAGGCTTTTTAGCCTGAAAAGTAGAAGCCATACATCTGAATTTTTAGAAAAGATACAAAAGCAGTAATAGTAAAACACGTTTCCCCGAAAATTCGTTGGATGAATACCTAGCAGTTCTCATTGGAATCGCTACGAATTATTGATAATTTTGCCTATTACCCGATAAATTTCAGTGCTATGATACAGACGTTGGATATCTCAGTAACCCGTACTTCTCAATCCAAGATCAGTCAGGTTGACTTTCAGGATATTCAGTTCGGAAAAATCTATTCCGATCATATTTTTATTGCCGACTACGACGGCCAGCAGTGGAGTGATTTACGAATCGAACCCTTTGCCAACTTAACTATGAGTCCGGCTACATCGGTGCTGCACTACGGGCAGTCAATTTTTGAAGGGCTAAAAGCCTACAAAAATGAAGCTGGTGAAGCTTTGATCTTCCGACCTGATCGTAATGCGGCTCGTTTTAATAAATCAGCCGTGCGGATGTGTATGCCCGAAATACCTGAAGATATATTTTTGGGTGGTATGCGCGAGTTGATCAAACTGGATAAAGACTGGATTCCCGACCGGATTGGTACATCGCTCTACATTCGTCCCTTCATGATTGCTACCGACGAGTATATCGGGGTTCGCCCTTCGCAAACTTATCGTTTTATGATTTTCACCGGACCCGTAGGTGCCTATTACAGTAAACCCGTCCGTGTGAAAGTAGAGAAAAAATTTGTACGAGCGGCTGAGGGTGGAACGGGCTTTGCCAAAACTGCCGGAAACTACGCTGGGTCGCTTTATCCCGCTCAACTCGCGGCTCAGCAAGGCTACGACCAGCTTATGTGGACCGATGCTAAGACCAATGAGTACATAGAAGAAGCCGGCACGATGAATCTGATGCTGGTAATTGACGATACGCTACTCACGCCGCCTACCAGCGGTACTATTCTGGATGGTATCACCCGCGATAGTATTTTAACCTTGGCGAAAGACTGGGGCATGAAAATCGAAGTGCGAAAAGTTTCAGTAAGTGAAATTGTGCAAGCCATTGAGCAAAACCGCCTACAAGAAGCCTTCGGAGCGGGTACGGCCGCTACGGTAGCCCACATCCGGACCATTGCCAACGAAGGTATTGATTATGAGCTACCAGCTATCGAAGATCGGGAATTCTCCAACAAAGTGTTGAAAGCTCTAGACGACATCAAATACGGTCGTACCGAAGACACGCACGGTTGGGTAATGAAAGTATAAATGGATGATTGAATGAAGGAATGAGTTTTAAAAGCTTATTCACTCTTTCTAATACTCAATCGTTAAAGTTCTAACATTCAATCATTATTAAGAATATGACTACAGATCAGTTGAAAGAATTGAAAGCCAGAGTAGAGGCTTTGAGGGGGTATCTTTGACTACGACCACAAGAAAGCCGAAATAGACGACGAGCAGAAACTCACGCTGCAACCTGATTTCTGGAATGATCCGAAGGAGGCTGAAAAATTGATGAAAAGCATCCAGACTAAGAAGATTTGGACCGATAGCTACGAAAAAGCTAAAACCGCTTACGACGATCTGGAAACACTCTACGAATTCTACGAGATGGACGAAGTAAGTGAAGCCGATATTGAGCAGGAGCGGAAAAAAGCGGAGAAGATTATCGAGGATTTGGAGTTCAAGAAAATGCTGAGTGGGGAAGAAGATCAGCTTAGTGCGGTGCTACAGATTAATCCAGGAGCAGGTGGTACCGAAAGCCAGGATTGGGCTTAGATTCTAATGCGAATGTACATTATGTGGGGGGAGAAAAACGGCTACGGAGTGAAGCAGGTTGATTTTCAGCCTGGTGATACAGCCGGTATTAAATCAGTCACTTTGGAGTTCAGTGGTGATTTTGCTTACGGCAACCTGAAATCTGAAAACGGAGTACACCGACTGGTGCGGATTTCTCCCTTTAATGCGAACGGAAAACGGCAAACTTCTTTCGCCTCGGCCTACGTGTATCCGGTAATCGACGATTCGATTGAGATTGAAGTTAATCCGGCAGATATTACCTGGGAAACCTATCGCTCGGGCGGAGCCGGTGGGCAAAATGTAAACAAAGTGGAAACGGCGGTTCGCCTTCGGCACGCACCTTCAGGAATCGTAGTAGAATGTCAGCAGGAGCGCTCGCAGCTACAAAACAAAGAGAAGGCCATGCAACTGCTAAAATCGCGATTGTATCAGCAGGAGGTTGAGCGGCGTAATAAGGAGCGTGACGAAATTGAGAGCAATAAAAGTAATATTGATTTTGGCTCACAAATCCGCAACTACGTACTGCATCCCTACAAACTGGTGAAAGATGTGCGCACCGGTACTGAAACCTCCGATGTGCAGGCCGTATTAGATGGCGATCTCGACGCATTCATCAAAGCGTATTTAATGGAGCAGTAAAAAACCAACCGAAGCGAGTTCTCAGTGCGATTAAGCGGTAGCAGCTTAATCTACTTTGCAAAGTCTTGAATTATTTTCCCACTAAAAGCCGGAATATAATCCTGATTACGGCCGGTAACAATTCTTTGGTCTACCTTACTTTCTTGTCCACCCAATTCGCCCCAGTATCTTCCAGTGCTTGTTTGGTTTTTTTCAGATCCACTTGCTCAAAACCGTCGGTCACCCGAAAAATGAATATCAAATTTTCTCCTTGTAACCATCTGTAAGTGAGCTAGATATTGTTTCCCTCATATCTGTTTCTACACAATTTCCCCATTTTTTGTAAACCTTTGTCTGTATTATCGTACAGTATTATTTACCTCTATATCAATGGCAACCAATCAAACCATATATACCTTTCAGTTTGGTCTGCTGTGTTTGAGTTCGTTTTTATTCTTCTCCAGCTTTAATATGATTATTCCAGAGCTTCCGGCTTACCTGGACCAGATGGGCGGAGGAGAATACAAAGGACTCATTATTGCCCTATTTACCTTAACCGCGGGCCTATCCCGTCCGTTTAGTGGCAAGCTGGCCGATACGGTAGGGCGAATCCCAATTATGATCTTCGGGGCGGTTATTTGCTTCATCTGTGGTTTTCTGTACCCAATTGCTACTACTGTTTTCTGGTTTCTGGCACTACGGTTCTTCCATGGACTTTCTACCGGATTCAAGCCTACCGGAACGGCCGCTTACGTAGCTGATGTGATTCCAGCCAACCGCCGGGGTGAAGCAATGGGGGTACTGGGATTGTGCGGGAGCTTAGGTATGGCGGGTGGTCCGGCTATCGGGAGCACTCTGGCTAACATTTATTCGTTGCAAGTGACATTTTACGCATCTTCGGCATCGGCCATTCTTTCGGTACTAATTTTGGTAGGAATGCACGAAACATTAGTTGATCGTCAGCCTTTTCGCTTCAAACTACTGAGGCTTGACTGGAGCGAGGTGTTCGAGCCTCGGGTATGGGCGCCCTGCGTAGTGATGTTGCTCACCACTTACTCATTTGGAGTTGCTCTTACCCTACTGCCCGACCAAAGCGACGCGATGGGTATTGAAAACCGGGGACTGGTCTTTATGTACATGACAATTGCATCAGTAGCAGTACGCTTCTTTGCTGGTAAGGCTTCCGACCGCTACGGACGGGTGATTGTGCTGAAGTGGGCGGCATTTATTCTGGTAATAGGCTGTTTATTTCTCGGCTACGCTCCTTCAGGATACTGGCTGTTAGTAGCGGGCGTATTCTTCGGGTTGGCGGTTGGTATGAATACTCCTACCATTTACGCCTGGACTATTGATTTGAGCCATCCCCAGCGACGGGGGCGAGCTATTGCTACAATGTATATTTCACTGGAAATAGGCATTGGATTAGGGGCTTTAACGTCCGGATGGATGTATGGTAATCAGCTTGAGCGCTTGCCCTATGCATTTATAGTAGCCAGCGTGTTATCATTCTTAGCACTGGTATTTATGATAGCCGCCAGGCCTCAACTAAAAACCGCTAAGGCATAAAAAAACCGCCAAAAGCTTGTGCCTTAGGCGGTTCGGAGTAACTATCTATTACAGTATTATCTAAAACAATTCGTAGCCTACCGTCAGTATCCAAAGCTGGTTTCGCAAATCGGTATTGAAAGTCTGGCCACCAAAGCTCACTTCATCACCTAGTACACTCAGGTTATTTTCGTAGCGAAGGTCAAAGTTTATTTTAGAAATATCTACTCCTATTCCTGCTTGAAAACCTACTGTTGCGTTACTGTAATTTTCTTCGATCTCTTGCTGGGCATTACCGTCACGAACATCAGAGTTTAACAGAAAACTAAATGAAGGACCAGCATTCAATCGCAGTAATGGACCAATCTTAAAACCAAGCATCACCGGTACGTCAATTTTATTATAACGCAAGCTTTTTATTTGATCAACATTAGCGTTAACATCATCACTATCGATGACGATCTCACCACCGCTGGATGTAAACATTGCTTCGGGTTGTATATAAAAACCCAATACCGAAAAGCGAGCAAATAGGCCAGCGTGAAAACCAACAGCAGCTTCGCCGCCAGCAACTGCCTGGACATCCCTTTCGGTTAGTGTTGAGCGGTTTAATCCAATTTTAGGGCCTAATGTAGCGAACTGGCCGTAGCTAGCAAAAGATAGGCTTACGGCAATAAGTACTAAACACACCTGTTTCATAGGAAAAAATTTTTGGTTGAAATTAATTAATGGTGTTTTTAAGTAGGTGTGGTCAAAAATCGTACCCTAATGTGAAATAGAAGCGAGGATCGTCAGCAACGATTCGGTCTTCAATAGGATAGGCTACGTCAAATTTAAGGTAATACCCCAATAGCACGGTGCGAATACCTGCTCCGTAACTCATCAACCAAGGGTCTTTGAAGTTCTTAATTTCAGCAATGAACGGGCCTCCGTCTTCGATAACCTCGGTATTAATACTGTTTTCTTCCTGGAAGGGGCTAGGGCCAGTCCAGGCTGATCCAATGTCGTAAAAGCCGATGAACTCGAGGTTTCGGAAAAAGTTAGAGGCAATAGGTCCCTGATAGAAGTAGCGGATCACCGGAAAGCGGAGCTCGGCCGTGAAGGTAAGGACATCGGTTCCGTTAAACTTATTGTAGTTAAAGCCCCGTAAATCTACAAACTCAGTAAACAGGATGTTGCTATTATCTACGTTCGGTGTCATGGCCAGGGGATCATTTTCCTCGCCATTGCTATCAGTGCGGTTGAATATCCAGTTATGCATACCGCCCAGTAGGTAAGACTGTGGATTCGCTCCAAAGAAATTTCCGTAGTAAACCCGTCCTACTAGCGTGAGTTCACGATGAATTTTAAGGTAATGGCGAATATCTACCTCAATGTTACTAAAGCTACGAGTGGCATCGTTTAGCCCCTGGTAGTGGGTGAAGAAAGCCCGCGCCCGGGTGCCTTCGTATTTATTTAAACCATAGTTAAGTGTGTTATCGAACACCAAGCCGGATCTAATCCCACCAAAAAAGGTGGTGTTCTCAGTTTCGGCGGTGGGAGGAGTAGGAGAGGGGGTAGTAGATAAATCAATGTAGTGCGTATTGGCAATAAAGGGGTTAATCTCTAAGCGGGTAGACACATTAAACGGTACTGCAGCCCCCACCATAAAACGGTTTTTGGTGTACTTCTGAATATTGCGGTCATTTGCCTCGCGGTAGATGCCATCGCGTTCGTAACGGAACTGAAAGTCTACCCGGTTTTTCAGGTACTGATATTCGGCAAATACGCTAGCACTGCGAAGATCAGTAAACTGCACAATACCCCCCGAGAAACGGTGGTTCTCCAACATATCATTCATCTGCACCTGAATGTGGAAGCCAAAGTTCCGTAGCGGATCTACCATGAGGGAAGTAACCACGTTGTCGGCGCTGAATCGGGTTTCGTAAGCCGTGGGTCCATCAATGCGAGTTTCACGGCGCAGGCGGCGATAGCGTGAGAGAAAAGAGTTTCCGGCGCGGCGGTCCTGCTGCTCACTCTCGAACTCAAAATCATCGGTAGATACGGCAGTTTCGTCGCTTTCTGGCTCTACATCAAAGGTATAGTTTTCCGTATCAATCATACCTTCCTCCAGCGTTAACCGCTCTTTTCCAAACTCGTAGGAGTCGGTATTGATAAAATTATCGGGTAAAGTATCGGTTTCAACTACAGGGGTGCTGTCCTGAAAAGACAGGCTATCTAACCTGGTATCGGTATCGGTATCAATAGTGAGAGAATCGCGGGGAACAAATGGCTGGTCTACAGTAGCTGGATTGCTCTGAGCAGGCACGTTTCGCTTCCGTTGGCTCTCTAACAGCCGGTCAGATACCAGACGGGCCTGAATGGCTTGCTGTCGCTGGGTCTTTGGAGTAAATATACTCTGATCTAAGTTGATTCCGTCTTCCAGAAATACATAATCCCGTTCGTCGGCCAGCATTACAAAAGCCAGCCGATTATTTTTAAAGTCAATATCAAAGTCCTGAATACTCACGGCGTAGTTAGAAACCTGGGTAAACAGACTATCACGAAGCTCATACTGATATAGGTTGTAGATCCCCTGCTGGTCGCTCAGGTAATAAATAGTATTCTCGTCTTTCGGAATAGGCTTAATGTCCTTACTAATGGTATTGGTCACCCGGTTCAGTAACGAGTCAGTGGGACTTTGATCGGGATTATAAATGAAAATATTGAAGTTATCATCTATATCCTGATTTAGCTGAATATCTCGGGTTTTGGTTGGGGCAAAATACAGAGAGTCATTAGGACGGTTACTGCTAAAAATGATGTTATCACTCTCCGGCATAAAGCGAGGATACAGGTCGTCGTAAATATCAGTTGTAATTCGCTTGAAAGTATTACGGTTCGGATTATACAGAAATAGATCATTTTTACCGTTCAGGTCGGCACTCATCACAGCCAGTCGGCCACTCTCATTAAGGTCAAAGTACTTCACCTGATTAAAGCGGCGTAACTGAATAGTTCGTGTACGTTTACTTTCCCGGTTATGAATCCATAGGTAATTACGACCTTTTTCGTAGCCGACAATACCCAATGTTTGGTCGTTGGCCCAGTTCAGCAGAGGAAGGTTCTGATCAACATCCTGGTCAATCAGTTGAAAGCCAACCGAATGAACCTTCTTAGATTTTCGGCGTTCCAGATCGCGGACAATGACATTATACCGCCCGTTTTTGTTTTCAGAATAGGCTAGATAGCGGCCACTAGGGCTAAAGGCTACTTGGTTATATCTTAGCGATTTTCGATTTTTCTTACGCAGTCGGTCATCAGATTCTGGAAACTGGTACACATCGGAAGTTTGGGCAGCCATCTCGCCATAAAACGATTGCCACTGTCGGCCAAATAGCTTAAAGGGAATGCCCAAGGTATTTACAATGCTACTTTCCTCGTTTCGGATGATACGGGTAAGGTTCAGAATATTGGATATGCTGCTGCGACCGTAGCGCACCGCAATAAAATTCCAAACCGATTGTCCAATAATAGCAGCATCTTCACCAGTATACCTGGTAAGCTTGATATTACGGTTATCGTGAAACATTTCGCGGATGAAATCATCCATTTCGATACTCCAGCCTTGAGCAATATAGCGAGCGGCTCCCTGAATGAACCATTCAGGCAAGGTAAGTAGGTAGGCTGACTGAAACATATCGGTGAGACTGCCGCCGAACATCATGTCATTAATCAGCATTTCAGCAATCTGCTGTACCAACTCGTTCTTAAACGCGATCATGCTTCCGGGATAGGCCACCTCCACCTGCGACTTCACAAAGTTGGTTTGCCCGCCTACGGTGAATGTTTTTCCTCGGACACCTACGTTGCTCTGTTGCAAGTCACCTACTGAGTTGTAGAGGAAAATTTTAGTTTTGGTGTAGGGGGCGTAGCCAATTACATCAGTAATTCGTTCAAATTCTTTTTCTAGGAACTTGGCAGCAATAAGCGCATTATTTTGCCCACCTTCGTAAAAATAGATATCGAAATTGTCTGAGCTGTAGTAGCGCCAGTCGAAATTTTTAAACTGAATCCGGTTTTTACCAAACCGGTCGCGATTAATTTGGGCGTATGATTCTACTACGAATCCGCTAAGTAGACTCACCAGAACCATCCATCTGATAAACTTCATTCCATTCATTAGCTTACTGCATGGTAATAACGTTCGAAACGTTGAATGTTAACTTCTTCGTCTAAGGGTTTTTGTTCTAATAAAAATTCAACAAACTGATTGGCAAAGTAAGGAGTTAATGATACACCCTTAGTGCCTAACCCATTGAAAATACCGATTGTTTGGTGATAAGGATGTAATCCGATAAAAGGCCGCCGGTCGCTGGTAGCCGGACGAACTCCTGCCCAGTGGTCAACCACCTGGTAGGGCATGTTTATCAGCCTCTCCAGCTTCTCTTCCAGCGTGGTTCGTCCCTTAGTTGTAGGCGAAAAACTTAAATCCTGATGATCGTAGGTAGCGCCTACTTTGTACTTATCACCAAATGGCATTATAAAAACTCCTCTATTAAAGACGATGTTACTCTTTTTTCCGGTATCAATCATGAGCATCTCCCCTTTTACGGGCCGATCAGGCAGCCAGTGAAAGAAAGAATTGCGGTATCCGTCGGCTCCGTCACAAAAGATGAGCCGCTGCGCCCGTATATCTCCGTACTGAACCCCAGTCTTTTTGGGGCGTACCTGGGTAACGTCAAAAATATCTTCCTGGTATACCCGCTGCGCACGAAAGTACTGTTGCATACTATCTAAGAATATTGGTAAATCGAGATAGCCCGACTGCTGAAGCATAATGCCCCCGAGCGAATCATGGATAAATTCGCCGTACTGGCTCTGCTGATATACCTCAGCAATATAATGTTGATAGGCCGGTTGAGCTGCCTGGGTACTCCATTCGGTACGTTCGGCATTAGAAACGAAGGGGCGGTAAATCGGAAGTGGATGAAGAAATTTAGTGTAGGTGATGCCTTCCAGTTGACGATAGAAAAGCTCAATCATCGGGAAAATAGCATCGGCTTGCCAGGTTTTCACCATCTTGCGTCCGGTAATAGGGTTATACAACCCGGCAGCCGCCCGGGAAGAGGTTTCAGCTTTAGTTTGATTGATGATACGAATCTGGCAACCTGCCTGCATGAGTTGGTAGGCCAGTACCGAACCGGCTAATCCCTGACCTACCAATAGTATATCTACTTTTACCATATTTTTGTAAACCTTAGCGTAAGTTGATAAGTTGCCAAAAAAACTATTGACGTACCCAGTTAAATATATTCCCAACATTATTACGCTGAGCAATCTGCTGATCGGGTGCTTTGGTATTGTGGCCGCTAGCCAGGGTAATCTAGAAATGGCCGCTTACTTCATCTGGATTGCCGCTCTGCTGGACTTTGCCGATGGCCTGGTAGCCCGAGCGCTTAAAGCCTACTCTACCATCGGTGCCGATTTAGATTCACTGGCCGATATGGTAAGTTTCGGGGTACTTCCTTCCTTTATCATGTTCGGGTTAATCCAAAACTCTACAGGACTGGAGAATACCTGGATACCTTACATAGCCTTCTCTATTGCGGCTTTCTCGGCCCTACGGTTAGCTATTTTTAATGTAGATACCCGTCAGAAAGATAAATTTATTGGTCTGCCTACTCCAGCGAGTGCCCTACTGATAAGCGCTTTGCCACTAGGTACCTTAGCCTGGTTTCAGACATTAATTGCCAGTCCGGCCTTTCTGATTGTATTAACCCTGGTTGACGCTTACCTACTGGTAGCTAACCTTGAGTTGCTAGCATTTAAATTTAAGAATTACAGTTGGGCCGAAAATAAGCTTAAGTACGTATTTATGGCTATCTCTATTGTACTATTTATCTTGTTTCGTGCGGTAGCTATTCCCATCGTCACGCTACTTTATATCCTCCTTTCGCTTATTGTCTCCACAAAGTCGGAGGCAGAACCCCAAACCCGCTAGAAAATTTTTTATTTTTGGCGCATTAAAAACTTACGCGCATGAATTTTATTGCCAAAATTAACGTAATGCCTAAAAAAGAAATATTAGACCCTCAGGGAAAAGCCGTTCGTTTGGGGCTGGAAAACTTGGGGTTGCACAGTATTGATGAAGTGAGGGTTGGGCGGCATATTACAATGCAGTTTTCAGCGGATAACGAAACCCAGGCCCAGGAAAAGGCAGAAGAAGCCTGCACTAAGCTTCTGGCTAACCTGATTATGGAAAGCTACGAGTTCGAGCTAGAGCAGGTGTAAACGTAAGGTATTGCTGGTCTTTACCTGGTTTTTGTATACTAAATCCCTCAAAATTACGTGAATTGATTGACGAGCCGGAACACCATGCGGATTGCCTGTTTATTTCTTTTCACTCAGTTGGGTGCCATACTTCTTGCTAGCTCCGGGTTAGCCCAAGATTCTTCGGTGCTGGCTGAAGGCGAGTGGTACAAATTTGCTGTGACTGAAGACGGTATTTACCGCCTTTCGGGTAGGGACTTAGTTGAATCAGGAATAAACGTATCTGGAGTATCGGCCCAAAGCATCCGGATGTTTGGTCGGGGTGGAGGTATGCTTCCTCAGTCCCTTTCAGAAGTTCGCTTTGATGATTTACCGGAAATCGCTATTCAGGTGGTGGATGGCGGGGATGATCGGCTCGATGCCGAAGACTATCTGCTATTTTACGGACAGTCGCCTCACGATTTGCACTTTGAAGTGGATAGCATGCTAGGCTACCGCGCTGTTTACCAAAAGAATCTGTACAGCGATACGGCCTACTATTTCCTTACTTACGGTGGAGATCCAGGCAAGCGGGTGTCCGAAGCGATTGCCATTGATAATCCGGCTTGGACTACCGATTATTATCAGGAAGCTTTAGTACACGAAAAAGAGGAGTACAATCTACTGGAAACTTACTGGCAGGGCGGCTCGGGACGTGAGTGGTACGGTGAAGAACTCACTGCTGGTGAAAGTATTCCAGTGAATTTCGAGCAAGCTGACTGGCGAAGTGAACAGCCTATGCGAATACACACTCGGGTAGTAGGCCGATCTCAGAGTCCGGCGGAAGTAGAACTGGCATTGAACGGAACATCAGTAGGTACGCTAGCGCTTCAACCGATTTTGTCGGGTACATACACCCAGAAGGGTAATCTTAGTCAGGAAACTTTCTCCGTAAACACCAATCTTAGTGGTGCTCCTTCAATTACGGTATCACTTAGTGGCGGCAGTGCCAAAGCCAATCTGGATCAACTTATTTTGGAAGGTGCCCGTCAACTACGGCTTCCCTCTAACAGTTCTCTCCGGTTCCGCAATCTGGAAAGTGTCGAATACGCTACTACTCAGTTTTCGCTTGCTACTGAGCAAGCTCCAATTGTTTGGGATATTTCTAATCCGCAGGAGCCGGTTGCGCTGCCCGTTTCTTCGGCGAACAACCGTTGGACGGTTACTACCGCTACGGGCGGAACGTTAGCCGAACTTGTAACGGCGATATCCAGTGGTTTACCTACCCCATTAGCAGCAGGAGCGGTACCAAATCAGAATCTAAAGGGGCAAGGCGTACCTAATCTCTTAATCGTCACTCGGGAAGATTTGCTATCGGAAGCTCAGCGGCTAGCTGAGTTTCGGCGTTCCTACAATCAGATCAGCGTAAGCGTAGTCACCAATCAGCAGATTTACAATGAGTTTTCATCAGGTGCTCAAGATGTTACTGCATTACGTAACTACCTCAAATATCTCTACGACCAGGAACCTAGCCAACTTCAAGCCGTACTATTGCTGGGTAAAGGCTCCTACGACTACAAAAATTACACTCAAAATAATACCAACGTAGTACCGATTTATCAGTCGCGTAACTCGGTACACCCCATCTATAGCTACGCTTCGGATGATTACTTTGGGTTTTTGGAAGATGGTGAAGGAGACTGGATTGAGACCTTTTCTGGTGACCATACCTTAGATATTGGGGTAGGTCGATTGCCAGTTAAGAACTGGGAAGAAGCTAAAATAGCAGTGGATAAATTGATTCACTACCAGACCAGCGAAGCGACGTTTGGGCCGTGGCGTAGTGAGGTGGTGTTTGTAGCCGACGACGGCGATAACGATAAGCACCAGCGGGACGCTGAGCAGTTAGCCAAATTTGTAGATACCAGCTACACCTCCTTCTCCATTCGTAAAATATATACCGATGCCTTTGAGCAGCGCAAATTACCCAGCGGCGAATCTGCTCCGGCGGTAAGCCAGGAGATTGAAGATGCTATTAAGCAGGGGGCGTTGGTAATTAATTATACCGGACACGGCAGTGAAACCCGCTGGGCACAAGAAAGTATATTGACCACTGGCATGATCAACCGCTTTCGTAATCTGGATCGATTACCCTTCTTTGTAACCGCAACCTGCGAGTTTGGTCGCCACGACGACCCGCAGAATATTTCGGGAGCCGAGCAACTTATTTTAAATCCGGAAGGCGGGGCGATTGGGTTGGTCACTACCTCACGACCGGTATTCTCTAATTCCAACTTCCTGCTTAATAGAGCTTTTTACAATGAAGTATTTAAACGAGAGGATGGAAAGCCGTTGACTTTAGGTGAAATCTTTCGCCGAACCAAAAACAACGGCCTGAACGGTCCAGTGAACCGTAATTTTTCCTTGTTAGGCGATCCCAGTATGGTGCTCGCCTATCCCGAAGCGCAGATCACTATTAGCAAACTGGAAGTGCGGCAACCTGATGGTCAGTTTAGCGAAACTGATACGCTGCGAGCCCTTGACTACGTACAACTGTCCGGGGCAGTTACGTCGGCGGGTGCGCAACAGGTACTGGAGGGTTTTACCGGAACAGTAGCCGTAGAGGTACTAGATAAAGTGACTGTAAGAAGTACGCAAGGAAATGAAGGAACTTTCATGCAATTTGAAGAACGAAACTCCGTTATTCACCGAGGGAAAGCCCGAGTAGTAAACGGGCAATTCGTTTTGAATTTTGTAGTGCCGAAAAATATCGTATATCAAACCGGACAAGGCAAGGTTAGTGCATACGCTGATGGGTCGCCGTCCGACAGATCAGCGGGAATTGATGCTCACGGAGCCTTCGTTACCTTCGCTATCGGGGGTAGTCAGCGTCCGGCTACAGATGATACGCTTCCGCCCGACATCCGCTTATTTATGGATGATACCACCTTCGTGAGCGGAGGACTGACGAGAAATAATACACTGCTGCTGGCCCAATTACAGGATGAACACGGAGTGTCTATCAGTGCTAACGGGCTAGGTCAGACTATTACGGCCGAACTTCTCTATGAAGAAAGCGGAGAAAGTCGTACTTTTGATTTGAATGATTTTTACCAGACTGGCATGGATGATTTTCAGTCGGGCTGGATTCGTTATCCACTGGAAAATCTGGAAGAGGGAAGTTACCGGCTTCTGCTAAAAGCTTGGGATACCTATAATAATAGTGGAGTGGCGGAACTGTCGTTTCGGGTTGGCGAGGAGGGGGTACTTTGGGTATCGGAATTTTATAATTATCCGAATCCTTTTTCTGAAGAAACCCAGTTTGTACTGGATCATAATCAGCCGGGTAGTGAACTGGACATTATCATACAAATCTACAATAATCAGGGCGAACTGGTGCATCGTATGCAGGTCCAGCAAGCCGATGCTACTACCCGTTTAGGCGCATTACGCTGGGACGGAAGGACAACTGCTGGAGAGCAACTTCCTTCCGGTATTTATTACGCAAACATCAAATTACAAAGCTTAAATTCAGATATCGTTCAACAAAAGACGCATCAACTTATCATTGCTCATTAACATGAAGTACATTATTCGTAACAGCTTTATACTGGGGGTCGCACTACTTAGCTTAGGAATTAGCCAACGAGCATTAGCTCAAGCTCAGGTTATTTTAGGTCAGGACGAATCGAGGCGGGTGATTACCACGGCCGTGCCTTTTTTGGCAATCACCCCTGATGCCCGCGCGAGCGGTTGGGGAGATGGAGGGGTAGCCACTGCGCCTGACGCCAACGCTACCCACTGGAACCCGGCCAAATTGGCTTACCTTGAGCCGAGCTTTGGTATTTCCGGTTCGTTTACTCCCTGGCTGTCTAAAGTAATCAACGATATGTCGATTTCGTATCTGTCGGCCTATAAAAAAATCAATCAGCAACAGGCACTAGGTTTCTCTATGCGCTACTTTGATTTAGGAGATATTCAACTAACTGACCGGCAGGGTAACCTGCTTAACCTAGTAAGTCCGCGGGAATTTTCGTTAGCTGCTACCTTTGCTCTGCAATTAGGCGAAAATCTGAGTGCTGGGCTAACCGGGCGGTTTATTCACTCTAATCTGCTCTCGGGTACTACTAGTGCCGGAGGTAACGATGGTCAGGCTGGTATTACGGGAGCGGCTGACGTAGGAATTTACTACACCAAAGATATTGTGTTTAACGGAAGAGAGGGAAATTGGGCGTTTGGAGCTAATATCTCCAACATCGGTGCCAAGATCACTTACTTATCTGAAGATCAGGCAGATTTTATCCCGACCAACCTTCGTTTAGGCGGGGCTTTCACTACTTACCTTGATCCCTACAACAAGCTTACGTTTGCTCTGGATTTTAATAAATTATTGGTGCCTACTCCACCAGTTTACGAGCGTGATTCAATTACCGGTGGTATCGTTTTTTACCCAACGGGCAGCCGAGTATTCTGCGTGGAAGAGATCCTAACCGCGGCTTACTATCCGGTATGTTCGGTTCTTTTGCTGATGCTCCTGACGGCTTTAGTGAGGAGCTACAGGAAATTATGATCGGTGCCGGAGTTGAGTACTGGTATAATGACCTCTTTGCCGTTCGGGCGGGTTATTTCTATGAAAACGCCAACAAAGGCAACCGTAAGTACTTTACCGCTGGGTTAGGGTTACGCTATCAGGTATTTGGGGTAGATTTTGCCTACCTGCTCCCGCAACAACAGAACCATCCGCTACAGGAAACCTTGCGGATATCCCTCCACTTTGACATAGATTCCCGGCCTACCGAATCGATAGGAGAGGAATCGGATTTGAATTAGAACAAACATTCGTAACATGGCTGGACACAGTAAATGGGCGAATATAAAACGGCGTAAAGGGGCGCAGGACGCCAAGCGAGCCAAGATTTTCACCAAACTCATTAAAGAAATTACGGTATCAGCCAAAGAAAGTGGCCCTGATCCGGACGGCAACCCTCGTCTGCGATTGGCCATTCAGAATGCCAAGGGGGCTAATATGCCTAAAGACACTATCGAGCGGGCTATCAGCAAAGGCTCCGGTGCCGACGGTGCCGATTACCAGGAAGTAACCTACGAAGGCTACGCCTCCCACGGAGTGGCCGTGTTTGTGGAGTGTACTACCGATAACCTGAACCGTACCGTAGCCAGCATAAGGGCGGCTTTCAGTAAGCACGGCGGCAGCTTGGGCAAAAACGGCTCGGTAGAGTACATGTTCGATCGTAAAGGAGTTTTCGTGTTTCCACAGCCTGAGGCAATGGACGAAGATGAACTGATGCTGGAGCTGATTGATGGCGGAGCGGAAGATGTAGCTTATGAAGAAGGACTGGTTCAGATAACCTGTGCTATGGAAGACTTTGGCTTGCTACAATCCAAGTTAGACGAACTCGGCATAGAGCCCGAAAATGCCGAACTTCAACGCATCCCCACTACTATTGTAACCCTCGACGATGAATCCCTACTCTCAGTAGTGAAACTTATCGATGTGCTGGAAGATGACGATGACGTCTCCAAAGTTTACCACAACGCCGACGTAACCCAGGAGCAGATGGAGTTGCTCTAATAGTTAGTGTTATAGTATTACAGTTCTATTCTAACTGGGTAAGCACAATAAGAGTTGGTAGTTATGGACGATTCGCAAATAAAAACAATTCATTATTTCATTACCCGCCCTTTAATGTACATTAATGATTTGGATAAGGAAACGGTTATCGCCTTCGTTCATGGACTTGAGATTGGGTCTAATAAGACACTCAATCTTTCAGATAAATTAAGCAATCTGGTTGAGCAGAAATACAGGATAAAGAATAGAGCTTTAGGCTGGCCTTATCAAGTTCAGAAATATGCTGAGAAGAGAGATTTAGAGTGGTTTACTGGATTTAAAGAGCTTGTCGATGAACTGCTGGTCAGTAGTCAAGGAAAATGACAGGCACTCTCAGTGATCTCGCCAAAACACTAACATACTATAATACCCTGACACTTCACTACGGCAGCTTTGGCTCTACCATCACCACTTCTTCCCGGTCTACTAGTACTGCTCCCGGAGGCATATTCTTGGATTTTCGAACGTATTTACGCGGGGTGACAATCACCGGGCAGATCGAGTCAGTTTTTCGTTTGGAGTAGTAGGCGGCAATCTGGGCGGCTTGCTCAATAATGTAGGGCGGTGGGGGCTGATTGCCCTTTTGTTTGATAATTACGTGAGAGCCGCTCACGTCTTTGGCATGCAGCCATAGGTCATCTTTGTGGGCGTAGTTCCGAATAAGCTCATCGTTGTTCTTCGCACTTTTCCCTACCCAAACCACGTAGCCATCCAGATTAAAACTGCGGAACGGAAAGTTAGCTTCGGTATCAGCTTTGGTATCCAACAGTTGGTGCTCGTTAGCGTACTGCTGCACTTCCCGCAAGTCGTCAGTTGCCCGTAGGTAGTCAAGGTGAGCCTGCACCTGCTGAAGCCACTCCTTCTTGCTCGCAATATTTTTTTGAAGCTGAGCCACCTCAATTTTCTGGTTTTTCGCTTTCCGGTAGTAGCGCTCAGCATTTTTCTGGGGCGAAAGTTGACGGTTGAGTTTAATACGGGCTGTTTCGTTGTGGTAGAAATCAAATAATTCAACCTCAGTAGTGCCTTCCGGAACTTGGTGAAGGTTGGCCATCAGAATATCAGCCATTTGCTGGTGCTGTAGTCCGCCTTCCAGTTTCTCCAACGCACGCTGGTTTTTCTGAACGTACTGAGTGCTTTGCTTCTTTTGTTTCTCCAACTTTTGCACCAACTGCCCCTTTAGGCTATCCATCCGGATACGTTTGATCTTCCGAATAAAAAACTCATTTAGCACTTCCACTGGCTCAGTTTTGGTTTTGATAACTTCACCTAGTGGAAGTAAGCTAAGGTGCAGTTTCCCCTTCCACTCAATTAAGTAGTAGGTATCCGGATGTTCTAGTTTTGCTAGCAGTGCCTGCAATAACTCCCACTGCTGGGATTGTGGTTGTTGATCGTAGTGTTGCTGTTGCAGGTATGCCAGAGGAACAGGACCGAAAGTAGGATACAACTTCCGAAGATCTCCTTTGGCTTGCTCAAAATCAGTCTGGCCCACCTTCAGGGAACGATCCAGCGATACAATGTCCAGGGAATAATCGTTAGCTAAATTGCTTCGGAAGATTTCAGTGACCTGATGGCCTTCGGTCAGTAGAATATTCGCCCGGTTGCCGTGCATTTTAAATAACAGCCCTCCTCGTTCAAAGCGCAACCAGAAGCTGCGTTCATTCTTAAACTGCCGGATCTCTATCAGGGATTGATCCAACAGCAGAGAAAACAAATCCACACTATTGCGCTTGGCCCGATGGAAATTTGTAGGAAACTGAAGACAGCTGAAGTATGACGCCAGATGGGCCTTAATATAAAATTCAGACTGCGCCGAGGTATTGTATAGCCCAATAATTAACTCATCCTTGTTTTGGCTAAAACAGACGCCCAGCTTCCAACCGATAAGCCGCTCGCGTAGCTGCTGAGTAAGTTGCCGCAAAAAGTAATAGTTATGATGCACAAACTAGAAGTTAAACCGAAATTTGTTGATCAACCTGTTGAATAATATCCGCCAGTAAGGTGTCTTTATCTACACCGGTATCAAACCAGGTCACAGTCGGGTCTTTACGAAACCAGGTCCACTGCCGTTTGGCGTAGCGGCGGCTGTTGCGTTTAATCAGCCGAATGGCTTCATCTCGATCATAGCCACCATCAAAGTGCGGAAACCATTCCTGATAGCCAACGGTATGCAGTGCATTCTGTTGCCGGTATGGCAGTAAACTACAGGCCTCGGCTTCTAAACCCGCGGCTATCATCAGATCTACCCGCTGGTCAATTCGCTGGTACAATAATGCTCGCTCGCGGGTAATACCAATTTTAATGACTTTAAATGGGCGGGGAGAAGACTTTCGTTGCCGAAACTCGGAATAGGGACGCCCAGTGCTGTGGTACACCTCCAAAGCCCGCAACACTCGCCGGTAATTGTTCCGATCAACTTCCTGGTAATAATCCGGGTCAACTTGTTTAAGAGTCTCCAGTAGTGAATCCAAGCCTTCGGAATCAAGGTAGTTACTCCAGTAATATCGGGCTTCCGGAGTAATATCAGGCATGGCATCAATTCCTTCGCACAACGTTTTTACATACAGTCCGGAGCCCCCGGTAGCAATTACCAGTGGATACTTTTTATAAAGGTTATCCAGAATTTGCAAAGCATCCTGTTCGAACTGTTTTACGTCGTAAGGTTGCGTGACTGAAAGGCTATCTACTAAATGGTGATGTACCTGGGACAGCTCTTGCTCGGTGGGTTTGGCCGTTCCAATGGTCATTTCTCGATAAAACTGCCTCGAGTCGGTAGAGATAATTTCCGTACCGTAGTGCTGGGCCAGTCGAATACAAATCTCCGTTTTACCTACGGCAGTGGGACCTACTACCACCAAAAGTACCGGTTGTGCCATATCAGCATTACGAAAAACAGATCGTTTTGGATTTATCTTCGCTTATTCCGTAAATTGGAAAAATACCACGTTTGGCTATGAATAGTATTGATCGGGTTGCGGACTTAGAACGAGAGAACCAACAGCTACAGGCAGAAATTGCCCAAATACGGGCTGCGTCTGATACCTTCCGCACCAGTACTATATCGTTAACCCAATTGCAGCATTCGTTGTTGAACGCCGAACTTTTGGTGGTATCTACTGATCAAACCGGAAAGATTACCTTTAGCAATCAGGCGTTTGCCGAAGCGGTAGGACTTAGCTCCGAAGAGCTTCAGAAAAAGAATCTATTCAAGGGGTTTGTCCCAGTGAGAGGTGAGCAATTAACTATTGAGCAGTTCATCGAACGAGTTGCTCAGCGAAAAGAAGCTAGAAACATTAAACGCTCTATTCAGACCTTCACTGAGCAAATACTTACCATTAATATTCAAAGCATCATACTGCACGAGGAAGGGAAAAAAGGGTTAACCATTATTGCCGAAGATATTACCGAGTATAAGCGTGTTCGGAAAAAACTCCAACAAAGCAATAAGCAACTAGCTGACCTATACGACCGCACCTACGATCTGATTACCGTCACGGATGAAGAGGGAAGAATTATTAAGGCCAATAAGGCCTTACACGTTAAGCTCAAATACCGCAGCAAGGATCTGGATAAGTGCTCTTTTTTTGATCTGGTAGCCTCGGCGTATCTGCCCCAGATGCATGAAATATGGAAAAAGGTGCTGGATAGCGAACAGCCCGGTAACTTCCGCTTAGCTTTTCTCTCTAGCGAAGGTGAAGAGGTTTACGTATCGGGTACTTTAACTATTGGCTCACATGAAGGTGAAAAAGCTGTACGGGGAGTTTTTACCGACATCACCGACCAGATTAAGGCACACCGCGCTCGCAACTTATACTACAGTATCACTAATCTGGTACTCAAAAGCCCTGATCTAGATCACCTTTACTTCAGTATCCATCGCGAACTGAATAATGTGATTACAACGGAAGACTTGATTATCGGTATCTGGAATGAGGGTATTCTGAAGTTTGTATACCAAGATGGGCAATCGCCAGAACGTTTTGAGGAACCAGTTCAGGATCATGCCCTCAGAACGTTGTGCAATTACGCCAGTAGTCAAAGCCGACCACTCTTTCTGCACGAGGACGATATTGTGGAGCTACAGCACTCAGGAGTAATTAACGCGGACGCTTTGCTGCCGAAAATTTGGATTGGTATTCCGCTAAAGATTGGGGAAGAGACCGTAGGAATATTAGCCTTGCAAAATTTTGAAAAAGCGGATACTCTTAGTACTAGCGATTTTGAATTGATTGATTTTGTATCGAGTCAAATAGCTCTAGTAGTGGAACGAAAGCGCTATGAGGAAGAATTAAAAGACTATACCAGTCGGTTGAAGGCGATCTTTGAAAGTAGCACTCACTTGATCTGGTCGGTAGACCGAGACTTTCGACTTACCACCTTCAATCGTAACTTCGAGTACACTTTCCACTCTCATTTTGGGGTAGGTCCCGTCGTAGGTGAGATTTACAATCCGCTGGACCAAAAGATGACGGAGCGCTATCTGGAGCAATGGAAAGAAAAGTACTTAGAGGTATTTGAAGGCAACATCGCTCATTTTGAGGCCAAGATGCGCTTTGGCAAAGACGTAGACATCTGGAAATCTGTGTATCTCAACCCGATTTATCGGGAAGACGGCAGCATTCGGGAGGTGTCGGGTATCGCCCACGATATTACCCAACGCAAAAAATCCGAAATTGCCCTGCTGGAAAGCGAAGAGAAGTTCCGAACTATCTTTGAGTCCTTCCAGGATATTTACTTCCGCTGCCGACTAGACGGAACCATCACTATGATCAGCCCCTCGGTATTTGAGCTTACGGGCTACGAAACTTACGATGTACTAGGGAAAGATGTTACCAATTATTACCTGTACGATAAGAAGACCAAGAACCTGATTCGTCAGTTGGTCAAAGACAAGCGGGTTCGCAACTTTGATGCAACTATCATCAAGCAAGATGGACATCTAGTATCCTGTATCTGTAATGTGCGGTTGGTAGGCATGCTGTCAGGAAAAGAAACTGAGATTGAAGGTGTACTACGGGATATTACAAAGTTAAAAGAAACTACCCGCGCTTTACAGAAAGCTAAGGACGTAGCCGAGCAGTCGCTGAAGGCGAAAGAAGCCTTCCTGGCCAATATGAGTCACGAAATTCGGACGCCTATGAACGGGGTGATTAGCATGGTAGATCTGCTGGCTGATACTCCACTCAACGAGGAGCAGGCCGACTACGTGCAAACAGTGAAGTACTCTTCCGAGACCCTGCTGACCATTCTGAACGATATTCTGGACTTGTCTAAAATTGAAGCTGGCAAAATGCAGTTGCATAAAACGGCTTTGCCATTGGAGCGAGTGCTGGAGAAAAACAAAGGATTGTTCGCTCAGCAGGCAGCCGCTAAGAATATTCGGTTTGCGTACGAGATTGATCAAGATATTCCGAAGTACTTATGGATAGATGAAACCCGCTTGTTACAAATTCTTACTAACCTCACTGCCAACGCCATTAAGTTCACCGAAGAGGGTGAGGTAACCATTAAAGCGGAAAAAATCGGGTTATCAAAAGATAAGCTAACTGCCAAAAAACACACCATCAAAATATCAGTAGAAGACACCGGAATTGGGATTTCCGAGGCAGATCAACAGAGCTTATTTAAAAACTTTAATCAGGTAGACCCCTCCACCTCCAAAAAATACAAAGGTACCGGACTGGGGCTATCTATTGCCCGGCAGTTGACCCAACTCATGCGGGGTGAAATTGGAGTGGAGTCTGAACCTGGGGCAGGCAGCACTTTCTGGTTTACTTTTCAGGCGAAAGAAGCACCGTCGGAGGGAGTGGTGAGTGAGTTGGATAGCAAGGAAATGGTTAAATTTACCGACATCACTCCTCAGATACTGGTGGTAGATGATAACGCCATCAATCGGAAGGTAGTGTTCGAGCTGCTCAGAAAGAGTGGTTGCAACGTGACGCTGGCAGGAAGCGGCGAGGAAGCTATTGCCTGGGTGCAGCAGCAAAATTTTGATGTAGTTTATATGGACATTCAGATGCCGGGTATGGATGGGATTGAAGCCTCCCGCCGGATTCGGTAGCTTGATTTACCCCAAACGCCCCCCATTATTGCCCTGACCGCCTATTCACTGCCCGGTGATAAAGAGAAGTTTATAAATGCCGGACTGGATGGTTACCTGGCCAAGCCTATCCGAAAAAACATCATTTCCAAGACCGCGGATCTGATGGGGCTGGGCAGCGAAGAATCCCCGTTGGAAGAAGCTCAGCCAGAGGAGCTGGCAAGTGAAGTAAAGCTAATTAACTGGAGTACGCTTCAGACACTAGAAAAATACGGTGGCAAAGAACTGGTGGCCGAAACTTTGCAGGAGTTTGAAATGGAAGCTGAAGAATTGCTGGCGGAAGCAGCCGTAGGCATCAAAAAGAACGATTATCCGCAAATTTTGTCTAAATTGCATACATTAAAAGGGAACTCCGGTACCTTAGGTTTGGAAAGTATTTCCTATTATGCTAAACTCATTGAAGGAAATCTGAAACAGCAAGATACAACCTCCCTGCACCAGGATTTTGAGACATTAACCGCCGAATTTGCAAAATTTAGAAACACCTATAAACAATCTATCAACCAAAAAGATCAGCAACATGTCAGATAGAAAACAAGTACTAGTAGCCGAAGACAGTTCGGTCATTCAAAATCTCACCAAGAAAGTACTACAGTTTCAGAATTACGATATCCACTCGGCCCGCGATGGGCAGCAGGTGCTGGATATGTTGAAGCAAAAGGACTATGACATTATCCTGATGGATATTAATATGCCTAAGATGGATGGTATGGAGTGCAGCCGACAAATCCGTAGTATGGACGATGAGAAAAAATCGCAGGTGCCGATTATCGCCATTACGGGTAATGCCAGCAACTATAGCGAAGAAGATTTTGAGAAGGTGGGTATGAACGAGTATATTCCCAAGCCGATTGACTTTGACCGGCTGGTGGAGGTAGTGAATAAGTACGCTCAGTAGCAGAAGTCAGGAGATAGAAGTTGGAAGTCAGAAGCGGTGAACTAAAGACCAATGACCGTACGGCGGCTGCCAAGGATAAATGACTGATGATCTATACCTGTGGACTAAGAAATTATGCAAATAAAGTACACTCCTCACTATTTACGTAAACTGGAAGATCTACTTAATCAGTCGGATTACGTACTGCGCTACGAGAAAGGAAATTTTAAGTCAGGTTACTGCATTTTGCGTGATACCTGTCTAGTGATCGTTAACAAGTACTATACGCTGGAAGGAAAAATCAACTGCTTACTGGAAATAATCCGGCAACTGGACATTGATCCGGAAAAACTTTCTGGCAAGCAGCAAAAGATGTTGGCCGAACTCTTAGAAATATCCACCCCCCTTTGAAAGTAACGTTTTTAGGTACCGGTACATCGCAAGGAGTGCCTGTCATTGGTTGTACCTGTGAGGTGTGCACTTCGGTGGATTTCCGGGACAAGCGGTTGCGAGCTTCGGTGCATCTGGAGGTTGAGGGGAAAAGCATTATCATTGATTCTGGACCGGACTTTCGGCAGCAGGTGCTTACTAACCGCATTCGCAGCCTAGATGCGCTGGTATTCACCCACGAGCATAAAGATCACACGGCAGGAATGGACGATGTGCGTAGTTTCAATTTTTTGCAGCGACGGTCCATGCCGGTCTACGCCCATGCGCGAGTCATTGAGAGTTTGAAGCGGGAGTTTGCTTACGTTTTTGCTGAGAAAAAATACCCCGGAGTACCACAGATTGATATTCACGAGATTAGTCTGGAACCGTTCAGCGTGTTGGGTATTCCCTTTCAACCCATTGAAGTGATGCACTATAAGCTACCGGTGTTAGGCTTTCGGGTATATGATTTCACCTACGTCACCGATGCCAAAACCATTGCTGATTCTGAAAAAGAAAAAATACGAGGAAGCAAAGTACTGGTGCTAGATGCTCTCCAAAAACAAAGCCATCTTTCTCACCTAACCTTAGAGGAGGCGCTAGAACTGATAAAGGAGCTTCAACCCGAACAAACCTACCTTATTCATATGAGCCACCGTATGGGGCTGCATCGCGAAATTCTGAAAGAATTGCCTGCGAACGTTTCGCTAGCGTACGATGGGTTGACAATTACCGTTTGAGTACAGGCAATACGATAATAGTACAGCATTAAAGTATTGATAAAAGCAAAGGGTCTAAACTTGTTAATAATCAGTTTATAGTGAATTAATTCATCTAGTCTGTATTATTTTATTGAGAATTTTATTCTTTTTTTAAGTATATTTGAATATTGAAACCGGATTGAATTTTTTCTTTTTTTGGTTTTACAACCAGCTAGGTTCTGTAATTTTATTGCTAAGACTTTAACAAACTATGGCAAATAGCAAAGCAACGTACACCGAAGATAGTATTCGTTCATTAGACTGGCGGGAGCACATCCGGATGCGACCGGGTATGTATATCGGTAAGCTAGGTGACGGTTCTTCGTCGGATGATGGAATTTACGTACTACTAAAGGAGGTAATCGACAATAGTATCGACGAGTACGTGATGGGCTTCGGCAAAACCATCGATATCAAAATATCTGACCACCGAGTAGAAGTACGGGACTACGGACGCGGCATTCCGCTAGGAAAAGTGGTAGACTGCGTTTCCAAAATTAATACCGGTGGCAAGTACGATTCAGCGGCTTTCCAGAAATCAGTGGGGTTGAACGGGGTTGGAACCAAAGCGGTGAACGCACTTTCTACTTACTTTAAAGTACAATCGTTCCGTGATGGCAAAACCAAACTGGCCGAATTTGAACGAGGCGAAACCTTGAAAGATTCCCGAATCGGTAAATCGGGAGAAAAGAACGGTACTTATATCGTTTTTGAGCCGGATGGAAAAGTATTTAAGAACTTTCATTTTCGTCCGCAGTACATCGAGAACCAACTCTGGAACTACGCTTTTCTCAACGCCGGGCTAACCATCGTTTTTAACGGGCAAAAATACCGTTCCGAAAACGGTCTGAAAGATCTGCTGGAGAAAAAAACCAAAGAAGAAAGCCTACGTTACCCGGTAGTCCATCTTAAAGGTGATGATATAGAGGTTGCTCTTTCCCACTCTGACCAATACGGTGAGGAATACTACTCTTTCGTGAATGGACAGTATACTACCCAAGGCGGAACCCACCTGCAAGCCTTCCGAGAAGCGGTGGTAGAAACGGTACGCAAGCATTTTGACGATAACTATGATGTGAGAGATATCCGCAACGGAATTGTGGCCTCGATCTCAGTTAGGGTACAGGAACCAGTTTTTGAGTCGCAGACGAAGACCAAACTAGGCTCGCTGAACGTCGCCCCCAAGGGCCCCTCCATGCGGCAGTTTGTGGGTGATTTTATCAAGCAAAGCTTAGACGATTTTCTCCATCGAAACAAGGAAGTAGCCGAGGCACTGAAAAAAAGAATCAAGCAGTCGGAACGGGAACGTAAAGATATTGCCGACATCAAAAAGATCGCTAATGAACGGGCTAAAAAAGCGAACTTACACAATAAGAAACTGCGCGACTGCCGGATTCACCTGGACGAAAAGCATAAAGGTAAGGGCGAAGATCGTCGGCAGGAGACCATGATATTTATTACCGAGGGAGATTCGGCCAGTGGCTCTATCACCAAAGCCCGTGATGTACAAACCCAGGCGGTATTTAGTCTTCGGGGTAAGCCGCTCAACTGCTTTTCGCTCACCAAAAAGGTAGTGTACGAAAACGAGGAGTTTAACCTACTCCAGCATGCGCTGAATATTGAGGATGGGCTGGACGGGTTACGCTACCAGAAAATTATTATTGCCACCGATGCCGATGTAGACGGTATGCATATCCGGCTGCTACTGCTTACGTTCTTTTTACAGTTCTTTCCCGATTTGGTGCGGCAGGGACATGTATATATTCTGGATACTCCGCTCTTCCGGGTACGCAATAAGAAGGAGACCATCTACTGCTACAACGAAGAAGAAAAGCAGCGGGCAATTGGGAAGCTAGGCGGTAAACCGGAAATCACCCGCTTCAAAGGCTTGGGCGAGATTTCCCCCGATGAGTTCGGTCAGTTTATCGGCGAAGACATTCGGCTGGAGCCAGTGCTACTCGACGATGAAACCAATATCAAAAAGCTGCTGACGTTCTACATGGGTAAGAATACCTCCAACCGTCAGGAGTTCATCATTGAGCGTCTTAAAGTGGAGAAGGATTTAGTGGAGGAAGCAGTTTAACAATGTACAGTGAGCAATGTCGCCGTGGTTTGGTATAGTGAACAATTAGAGATTAGCGATGTAAAATTTTAAAGATATGAAGACCGAGGATAGAAGTCGGAAGATGTACATAATCTATAACCTTTTAACCTGCCAAACCTGTAACTAAGGACCAAGAACCAATGACAGTGGACGTTAAAGTTAACAATCAGCAATAGAACAATCGTGCAATCGAGCAAAACCCATTATGAGCGAATTTACCGAAGACGGTGCTTTAGAAAACTTAGAGAGTCTGGATCATATGTACGAGGACTACTTCCTCGGCTACGCATCCTACGTAATACTGGAACGGGCAGTTCCGGCGGTAGAAGACGGTATGAAACCCGTTCAGCGCCGCATTCTACACGCCCTGAAGGAAATGGACGATGGCCGCTTCCACAAAGTAGCCAACGCTATTGGGCAAACCATGCAATACCACCCCCACGGCGATGCTTCCATTGGCGATGCAATGGTGGGCTTAGGGCAGAAAAACTTACTGCTTGACACCCAAGGGAATTGGGGAGACATCCGTACCGGCGATAGCGCTGCGGCCGCTCGCTACATTGAAACCCGCCTGTCTAAGTTTGCGCTAGATGTAATCTTTAATCCGCAGACCACCCAGTGGCAACTATCGTACGATGGTCGGAAAAAAGAACCCATTACTTTTCCGGTAAAGTTTCCCTTGCTGTTAGCGCAGGGCGTAGAGGGAATTGCGGTGGGACTCTCCACCCGCATTCTTCCCCACAACTTTATTGAACTAGTTCAAGGGTGTATTAATGTTATCCGTAACAAGAAAGTTACAATCTATCCGGATTTTGCTACGGGTGGGTCTATCGACGTTACGGATTACAACCAGGGCAAGCGAGGCGGAAAGGTGCGGGTACGCGCTACTATGGAAGAGTATGACAAGCAGACGCTCGTTATTCGCGATATTCCCTTTGGGGTGACTACCAACAGTCTGATTGATTCTATCATCAAGGCCAATGATAAAGGGAAAATCAAGATCAAGAAAGTGGTGGATAATACCGCCAAAGATGTGGAGATTCTGGTATCGCTGGCTCCCGGACAGTCACCCGAAATCACGAAGGATGCTCTCTATAAATTCACCGACTGTGAGGTATCCATATCACCCAATGCCTGTGTCATTGTTGATGATAAGCCTCGTTTCCTAACGGTAAATGAACTACTAAAGCAGTCTACCGAACAAACCGTGGAGCTACTGCGACAGGAGCTGCTAATTAAAGAAGGCGAACTGCTGGAAAAGATTCTGTTTGCTTCTCTAGAGAAGATATTCATTGAGAATCGTATCTACCGCGACATTGAAGAGGCTGAAACCTGGGAAGAAGTACTAAGCCGCATTGATAAAGGGTTGGAACCTTTTAAAAAACAGTTTTACCGGGAGATTACGGAGGACGATCTGGTTCGACTGACCGAGATCAAGATTAAACGTATCTCCAAGTACGATAGCTTCAAAGCCGATGAACTGATGAAGCGGTTGCTGGATGATCTGGAACAGACAAGACACGATCTGGAGCACATTAAAGAGTATGCTATCGCTTACTATAAAAAACTGCTGGATAAATATGGGAAAGGCCGGGAGCGTAAAACCGAGATCAGAACCTTCGATACCATTGAGGCGAATATAGTAGCGGCCAACAACGAAAAGTTGTACGTAAACT
>ERZ1740058.119-NODE-119-length-66950-cov-6.236505_pt1 | contig 66950 bp, 65 predicted proteins | sample MGYA00581745_ERZ1740058 | MGnify/ENA primary metagenome ERZ1740058 (study PRJEB43018, sample SAMN04849742) | marine metagenome | isolation source: floating plastic debris | place: Pacific Ocean | collected 2008-08-30 | study: EMG produced TPA metagenomics assembly...
ATAAAGTCTGGGGTAGGCACGTTCTCACTAACATCAACTGCGCCTAGCAGCACTCCACTATTTTGAATATTATTCACTTGAGCGTAGTAGTGAGGCTGGGCTGAGAAGATACCACCTCCCAATTTGATAAAGTCGCGCTCGTTACCCCCTACGTTCCAGGTAGCTTGAAAGCGGGGCTGAATATTGTTCCAGTCGGATGGTTTGCGGTCGGTACGGATACCCAGGTCTTCATCTAACACTGGATTGTAATCAGCACCGTCGAGAATCGCGGTAGCATCGTAACGCACTCCAAACATGGTACTAATGTTAGGGGTTGGGTTGAAATCAACTTGCGCAAATAGGGATAAATCCAGTACGGTTTGTTTTACAATCGGTAGTCCCTGAAGCGGTACCTCCCGGGCGTAGCGCGATGGATTTTGGTTTTCAAAGTCCTCTAAGCTGTTGAAAAAGAAGCGACCGTTCTGTTCGTTAGAAAGCAAAGTTTCCAGGTACGTAATCATATTGTCGGTACCGAAAGTGAAGTTCAGCTTTCCGGTTTGTAGGTAAGCAGTGTTTACTAATTGGAACTGTCGCTCTAGGTTGGTTTCAGGAGTGAAACGCTGTCCACCAATCTGTACGTCTACGGTGTTGGTAGCGTCGGGATTATCAGCAGTAGGGAATGCTGACTCAACCTCTACAATCGCTCGGGGAATGTTAGAGAAAGGTAGCTGCGAATTAGGTGCGAAGGCTCGTTCGGCCCGCTGATACTGTATTTTGAATTCGTTAGTAAAGTTAGAAGAGAAGTTAGACCGTAGCGATAATAACAAACTATTTTCTTCGGACGAAAAATTCCCAACTGATTCGGCTAGCTCAATATCGGAATTATCAAATACGCTCAGCGGCCGATCCCAATCGGAATAATTGTTACGCAGAGTAAGCTGATGGCGGTCGTTAAGTTGCCAGTCAATGCGAGTAAATAGCGTATTCGCCACTGTTTCCCGCCCGAATTCACCTACCTGTTGCTCATCGCTAACTCCGTATACCCGGCGAGCCACATCTATAAAACGCTGCAAAGTATCACGGCGGATACCTAAGTCTTGTTCATCTCTTTCGTTGTCAATATCTGCAATAAATACAGGTTCACCGGCATCTTGACGGTCGTAGGCTACGAAAAAGTGCATTTTATCCCGGATAATCGGGCCGCCCAGGCTAAAACCCCACTGGTAATTATAGAAATCCTGTTCACGTGCGTCACCCTCAATATCTAAATCACTGATTAGAGCATCATTACGATGATATACGAAAGCAGTACCCTTAAATTCATTCGTTCCTGATTTGGTAACAGCGTTCAGTGCCCCACCTGCTTGTCGTCCCTGGGTTACGTCGTACACGTTTGTAGCTACTTCAAATTCTCGGATGGCCTCCAGAGAGATAGTGTAGGGGCCCCGGCCAATCTCTCCGGCAGTAAGCTGATTTCGGGCGTTTACCCCGTCTACAGTAATATTGGTGGAAGTACGTCGCTGCCCGCCCAGATTGATAGAACCACCTCCTTGCAATGGCGATAAGCTGGTCAAGTTGGTGAAATTACGACCCTCGTTCGGTAGTTTCTTAATTTGGGTAGCTCGAATACTGGTAGCATTACCTTCTCGCTGCATCCGAGATCGTAATGACTGATCACTAATGACGATCTCTTCCAATTCCTCAGCCGCTTCCCGTAAGAAGAAATTAATTTTTAGTTGGTCGCCCTGGTTAATTTCGTAGCCGGTCTTACGGGTATCTCCGTAGCCTACGAAGGATGAAGTAACGGTGTAGGGGCCGCCTAGTGGCAACTGCTGTATCTGATACTCTCCTTTTACATTGGACACTGTACCAGTACTGAAACCAGTAGAAGTATTCTGGATCAGAATAGTAGCTCCCGGAAGCGGGTCGCCATTTTCATCATTTACTGTTCCAACAATAGAAGCATTGGTTGATTGTGCTTGGGCAAAGCCTCCTGAGAAAAGTGCCAGAAACAGAATAAAAATGCTTGGTTTGACAAAACCTAATTTCGCGTATACGGTAAAATAGTGCTTCATTAGTAAAAAAGTTAGGGTGAATGGTAAAAGCACAAAAGTACCAGGCCACCCCAGCGCAGCGATGTTAAAAATTAACAGTTAAGAAAGTTTAACGTAGAGTTCACGCAGCCTTAACATGGCTGGGAGTAGGTTTCTTAAGAAGCCTTTTAGTGATATGGGCTACCGTTTGGCGAGTGAGACCGGTGAGGTCGGCAATATCCTTTTGAGTAAGCAGTTCACTGATGGGAATCAGCTTTTTTTCTTTAATTGGTACTTTCTGACTGTACTGCCGGATTAACTGGCGCACTCGTTCTTCGGGACTTAGCGAGGCGTTAGCGAACAGTTTGGATTCGGCCCGGCACCAGCGCCGTACCATCACCTCATGGAAGCGGTCGGCTACATCCTCATCGCGGCGAATAATTTCTTTAACGAGTAGCGTGGGGTAGGAGTAAACTTCAGTGGTAGTCAGGGTTTTGGCAAACTCACTAAAAATATTATTGGGCAGATACTGAAGATTACCGAAAAACTCGCCTGGACATACAATATCGTAGGTTACCTCAGCTCCCTGCGGCGAGTAGCTGCCCAGCTTCACTGCCCCCCGGTCGAGAATAAATAAGGTGTCCAGGCGGTCGGTAGGAAGGTACACCAGGTTGCCCCGGCTAAAGATTAATTTTTTGCCGTATTTCTGGTACTCTTCTTTACTCATGTGCTCTCTCAATAGCAGCTCACTTAATAGTAACCTTTCCATACAGAAGTATACTACAAACCGAATTATCTTTGTAGTCTAAGGTGTTATGCTTATGTTAATTTTCGCTCATTTAAACAACAGGAGATAATAATGAACAAAATTATTCTGGCCGTGGTGGGATTAGCGGTATTAGGAATATTTGCCTACGCGTTGCAAGGGGGAGAAACGGAAGAAGATTACACGGAACGCATACTGAAAGAGCGGGAGCGTATCCGCAATTTTTTGCGAGGATCGGAAGAGTCCCCTTTTGCACCAGATAGTATTCCGTTTAAAGAATTGAGTTATTATGAGCCTGATCCGGCTTATCAGGTAGCGGCTCGTTTAGAGCGAATTGACGACCATAAACTGCTGACCTTACCCACGTCCGACGGGGTACAGGAGAAGTATATCCGCTACGGCTACGCTGATTTTGAATTGAATGGGCAACCGCAGCGCTTACTAGTACTCCAACCCTTTGAGCAGCAACAGCCTCCCATGCTATTCGTGGCCTTTGCCGATGCCACCAGCGGAGAGGAGACCTACGGTGGCGGACGTTACCTAAACGTAGAAATGCCCAGCCGAACCGGTCAGAAAAGTCTGAAACTGGACTTTAACCTGGCTTACAACCCGTATTGCGCCTACAATGCTACCTTCAGCTGCCCACTACCCCCTCGCGAGAACGTACTAGACGTTCCTATTCCAGTAGGAGAGAAAAACTATGACGACAATTAACAGAGAGCAATGTACAATGTGCAACTAAAATGTATGAAACTTCAAAACAATTGTTCATTGCTCACTGCACATTGTTAATTGATTTACTCGTTTCCTACGTTTCCGTTGCCCCGGCGGCGCTGTTGTTGCATAGGGTTAGGGCCGGAGGTGCCCCGGGCGTTTTGCTTCTGCTTGAATACCTCAAAGCGAGTAGGTACATTTTGTTTAGGGAAGAAGTTATTCGTTTCGTCCGTATCTGCGGTCTCGCGGTAGGGGTCTACCACGATCTGAGTAACCCGCTTATCTTTCGCAAACACTTTGGTAACCTGTTCGGCATTGTACCGCCATACTTCAGCCGGAATACGTTCAATCTCAGTGCTGCCATCCTCAAAAGTCCAGCCTAAAATAACAGGGGTTATTAAGCCACCTACATTACTGAGACTGATCTCGTAGAAATGCTTACCGGATTCTACTAGCTTACGCTCCTTGTCATTCAAACTAGCCATAAATGAGTTGTAGGCCTGCTGGTCGGCAGGTGAAATAGCGAAGGGATCGTAGCGATTGTAGAAATCCATTAGTGAAGGGTTGGCCTCAATAGCGGTAGTGGCTACATCCTCTTGGTTATACGTCTGGCTAATATGCTTCTCTTGCTCTTCGTAGCGCTGCTTGGCGATTGGCTTTTCTATTTCGGGATTTTTGGTGTTAATCTGGTAGTACTTCACCCCATCAATGGCAACATCTACGTGGTCTACCGTGTAGAACCAACCTCGCCAGAACCAGTCCAGGTCGGTGCCTGAAGCATCTTCCATGGTGCGGAAAAAGTCGCCCGGTTCGGGGTGCTTAAAGGCCCAGCGTTCAGAATAGGTCTTAAAAGCATAGTCGAACAACTCGCGGCCCATCACGGTTTCGCGCAGAATATTCAGAGCAGTAGCCGGTTTGGCATAGGCATTAGGCCCAAGACTCTGAACTTGATCGGAGTTGGTCATAATCGGACTGATTTGCGACTTGTCGCCACTCATGTAGGGAACGATCTTAAAGGCGGGCCCCCGGCGGGAAGGGTAATTACGATCCCACTCCTGCTCGGTCAGATACTGCACAAAAGTATTCAGTCCTTCGTCCATCCAGGTCCATTGCCGTTCGTCGGAGTTCACAATCATCGGAAAGAAGTTGTGGCCCACTTCGTGAATAATTACACCAATCATTCCGTACTTGATACGCTCCGAATAAGTGCCATCCGCGGCCGGACGACCGTAGTTGAAGCAGATCATGGGATACTCCATACCGTTAGATGCTTCTACCGAAATTGCTTTCGGATACGGGTAGGGGATGGTAAATTTGGAGTAGGTTTTAAGGGTGTGAGCTACTACTTCAGTAGAGTACTGCTCCCACAGTGGGTTACCTTCTTTTGGGTAGTAAGACATCGCCATCACGGTGCGTCCCTCAATATCTACTCCCATCGCGTCCCATATGTACTTTCGGGAGCTACCGAAGGCGAAGTCACGCACGCTATCGGCGTGGTATACCCAAGTTTTGGTGTCTTTGGCTCGCCGCTTTTCCTTCTGCTCTACTTCATTTTGAGTAACAATAATCACTGGCTTATCGGCCGTTTTAGACTGTTCCAGTAAATCACGTTGCTCGGCAGTCAGTACTTCACCAGGGTTTTGCAGCGTACCGGTAGAAGCCACAATATGGTCAGTCGGTACGGTGATTTCTACTTCGTAATCACCGAAAGGTAGGGCAAACTCACCCCGTCCTAGGAATTGCTTATGTTGCCATCCGTTGTGATCATCGTACACGGCCATACGGGGGAACCACTGAGTGATCGTGTACAGGTAATTGCCGTCATCAGGGAAGTATTCGTAGCCGCCTCGGCCTCCCATTAGTTTACGGTCGTTAATGTTATAGTACCAGTCTACCGAGAAAGTAATGTTTTCGCCCGGCTTTAGCGGTTGGGGAATATCCACCCGCATCATGGTGCGGTTAATCGTATAGGGAAGATCATTGCCGTTAGCGTCTTTCACCGCCTGGATTTTATGACCACCGTCGAAGTCGTACCCCATAATGGCTTCCAGGTTGTCCACGTTCATTTTATCCGAAATACTGTTCGTACGGGTTTTGTAGGTATCTGAATCTTCAGCTCGCATATTCTGGTCTAACTGCAACCATAGATAGTCCAGTACATCTGGAGAATTATTGTAGTAAGTGATAGTTTCCGAACCAGTTAACCGCTGGTTGTCATCGTTGATTTCGCACTTGATTTTGTAATCAGCCTGTTGTTGCCAGTACTGGTGGCCAGGAGCTCCCGATCCCGCTCGGTACACGTTAGGGGTTGGCAGTAAGGCCGGACCAAGTTGTTCAAATTTGTCGGTATGCTTTTTTTGCTGAGCCCATAGCAGGCCGGGTAAAAAGCAAAAAAACAGACAGAGTCGGAAAAAAGAGTATCTCATAGCAGGTAACGGTTTGAAAGCAAGCTGGCAATTCACACAAAATTATTTCTGTAGGAACAGTGCCAGAAAACAGGTTAGTGGATTATCTGATAAATTTTGGTGTTTGATTTAAATGGCAAACAAAAATATGAATATCTATTTTATTTCGTAATAATATATCAGCAAAAGCGATCAATAATCATCATTGCTTTGATTGATGAGATGTTTAATACTGGCATGATCACCTAAGAAACAATATAAGTGCTTCTTGGTTTGAAGAAACCTTTAACAACCTCAGAAAATGTATTGGCGGTTCAATTACTGCGGCGGTAGTGACTGCGGAAGCCTCGCTATTGAGCCATTTAAGTAGCTTCGAAGCCCAAGTGCTGATAGGAGCAACTTTACCGAATATTTGCATCCTACGATTAAGCAGTGCGAAGATGGTAATAATCACCAGAATTTGGTATCCATCATCAGGGTAAGGGCAATACCAGCTACCGCCGAGGAGATAACTATTTTCCAATCGCGCCGGGCTACGTTCAGGATATTGACGAAGATAGAAGCGGCAATTAGAACAACCAGAACAATTACGATTTGCCCCAGTTCCAGTCCTAGATTAAAGCCTAGTAGCGGTACGGTAATACTTTCCTCGCGACCCAGCAGACTGCGAAGGTAATTAGAGAAGCCCATGCCGTGAATAAGTCCGAAAAACAGTGCGTAGCCGTAATTCAACTGTACCCGGTTGGGTGAACTTTGCTGACCCTTAAAAATATTACTCGTGGCTGTAATAAAGATGGTGACCGGAATAAGAAACTCTATTAACGAAGCATTTACCCGGATTAAGTCTAGGGTAGCTAAAGCCAGGGTAATAGAGTGGCCAATGGTGAAGGCGGTGATTAGAATGAGTACTTTGCGCCAGTCGCGCAGCATATAAAGGGCACAGAGGGCCACTACAAACAGAATATGGTCGTAGCCCTGAATATCCAGAATATGCGTGAGACCCAGATTGAAATAGAGAGAAAAAGTAGACATAGCTAAAAATTAGGCAGTAAAGAAATGAAAAAAAACTTTCTTTTGTTTTTTAATAGTAGCAATATTATTTGTCTTACCCATTTGCTATTATTATAGCAAAATAGATAGTGTAATTACTGATTACATTATAAATGCGGCGATCAATCAGCTAAATTTTAGTATATTTCTAAACAGCTAGCAAAAACATTGACCTATCCGATCTAATTTTGCCGCTCTCCGGTTATGTTGGTCAGATTTGCAGCCTTATAAGAAGTAAAAGGAAGGTGTATGAGCAACTTCGTTCGTACGGTATGTGTATCATTGGGGATTTTCTTCTTCGCATCATCCACAGTAGCCCAGGTGTTCCACCGTGGCTTTCGCATGACCAACAAGCGAGCCAAGCGGGTTACTATTCCGTTTGAACTCCAGAGCAATCTGATTATTCTTCCTGTACGCGTAAACGATGGTGAAGAATTGAAATTTATTCTGGATACCGGAGTGCGCACCGCTATTCTGACAAATGGCCTCTACGTAGAAGGTGTACCCCAGGTAAATGACCGGATGATCACCCTAATGGGAGCCGGTAATGAAGGAGAAGTAAGTGCTTACGTAAGCAATGGCATTTCTTTCGCATTACCCGAAGGAATAGCTGCTGATGGTAATGCTATGCTAGTACTGAAGGAGGATTATCTCCGGCTAGATAGCTATCTAGGTACCCGGGTGCATGGTATTTTAGGGTACGAAATATTTAGTCGGTTCATCGTAGAGATTGATTATCTGCATCAGGAAGTGACGCTGCATAAGCCAGATTATTTCCGTCCCAAGCGGCGTTATACTCGTGTTCCCATTTCGGTAGAAGATACCAAGCCTTACATAGATGGAGTTAAATTACAGATCAATGATTCTACCTCTATGAGAACGAAGTTGATGATTGATACCGGAGCTAGTCACGCTTTAATGCTGAATACGGCCAGCAGTGATTCAATTGTAGTTCCTGAACCCAACCTTTCCGGCTACTTGGGTCGGGGGCTTAGTGGAGATATTTTCGGTTATATGGCCCGGGTTTCCAAAATGGGAATTGATGACTTCGAGCTGGAAGAAGTAGTATCATCATTTCCCGAAGAAGATGCTTTTCTGCAAAATGTTCGCCGCCGTACTGGCCATCATGGCAACCTCGGAGGTTCAGCTCTCAAGCGCTTTACCGTGATCTTCGACTACGCTAACGAAACAATGTATTTGCGTAAGAACCGAAACTACCGACGGGCATTTGATTACAATATGAGTGGCATAGAGTTGATTACTGTAGGGCCGTTGCTAGAAACATTCTTAGTAAGTAAAGTAATCAAAGATTCCCCCGCTTATAAAGCCGGAATTCAGGAGGGAGATATGGTGCTTTCGGTAAATGGGCTGCGCTTTCCAGAATTGAATCTGGGTATCTTCAGCACTATGATGAGCAAAAAGCCCGGTCGGCGGGTAAAGATGAAAATCTACCGCAACGGAATCATCTTCAAGAAGCGGTTCCGCTTGGAGAGAATTCTATAACTCCTCTTTCCGGTTCATTCTACCCTCTAAATAAAGTACTACCATTCCTATTTTGGGAAAAACGTCGGTGATAATCCCAAAGCGGGATAGATTGCAGAATCTGGAATTTAACATACTTCATCCAAAAAATTTTTCATGTCCTTTAGTAAGTATTTGACTTTCAATTTTTTAACAAGAAATATATTTTGTTTTCAAAGTTTTATACAGCCATTTATTCAGGTTTCTTACCTAACTGCATAGTAGTTGAAATATGATAGGCATAGCGGTTAACACAGAAAATAATCGTGTTACTCAATTAAAACCGAGCTATTATGAATACTATTCTTCTCTACTTGTTTATTGCCATAGAAGCCACTGCAGTAGCATATTTCGGAGTAGCATTAGCCCGATTCGCTTTTGCTAAGCACCAAGTGAACAAACAATATATTTACGTTAATACCCACTCAGACATACCGTTAAAGTAGCGAAGCTACGAATCAATAGTTAATCCATCGTGTAAATCCGGCTGGAGTAAACCTCGATTATGAGGTTTAGTTATCTGGCGAACTTTGCTGTAAAAACGGGCGTTTCATTGAAACGCCCGTTTTTTTGTTTTATAGCATTGGTTTGTAATTATACTAGTACGGTTAGTTGATAACAAACCCTTGCAAACCACGTTTTCCAAATTATGATAGGCTACCGATTTACTGAATATACCCCTGACCCTCAGCAAGAAGGACAAAGCACATTTGATCAGCTCCTGAAGATTTTTATGGAGCTGATGGTGATTACTTCGGGCGATGTGTCCGAAACACTGCAATGGATGACTAGTTTGGATAACCAGTACGGACTTACGAACGACGAGTACGGTATGGGCGATTTCATCCAGGATCTGAAAGACAAAGGCTACATTACCGAAGAAAACCAATCTGGAAAATTTGAGGTTACGGCCAAAACCGATCGTAACATTCGCCGTAGTGCGCTGGAAGAAATCTTTGGCAAACTGAAGAAATCTGGCAAAGGTGACCATAAAACACCTTACAGCGGGTTTGGTGATGAACCCAGCACCGACCGCCGCGACTATCAGTTTGGCGATACGCTGGAGCAGATTGCTATGACAGATTCCATCCGTAATGCACAGATCAACCATGGTTTAGGCGATTTTACCCTTACCGAAGGCGATCTGGAAGTGAACGATACGGAGTACAAAACCCAGACCTCTACCGTGCTGATGATCGATATCTCGCACTCCATGATTCTGTATGGAGAGGACCGAATTACCCCGGCTAAAAAAGTAGCGATGGCGCTAGCCGAACTGATTACCACCAAGTATCGCAAAGATACGCTGGATATTATCGTGTTCGGGAATGACGCCTGGCAAATCCAGATTAAGGATCTTCCCTATTTGCAGGTAGGACCCTACCATACCAATACCGTAGCCGGACTAGAACTGGCAATGGATATTTTGCGGCGTCGCAAAACGGCCAACAAGCAAATCTTCATGATTACTGACGGCAAGCCTACTTGCCTAAAACAGGGCATCAAGTACTACAAAAACAGTTTCGGGCTGGATAGTAAGATTCTGAATAAAACTCTTAATCTAGGCGCCCAGTGCCGCAGACTCGGTATTCCGGTCACTACCTTTATGATTGCCTCTGACCCTTACCTGAAGCAATTTGTCCAGAAATTTACGCAGGTAAACAACGGAAATGCTTATTACAGTAGTCTGAAGGGATTAGGCCACCTCATCTTCGAAGACTATCGGCGCAACCGGCGCAAAAACTTCAAACAATAAGGATAATGATTAGTGAATAATGATTGATAATTCATCATTATTCACTAATCATTCATCATTGGGCACTTCAGCCATTTAACAATTTAGCGCTCTATCTATTTATCAATAGAGAAATTCAATAATACTACATGAAATATCAAGATATTCCCGCTGAAAAGCTTACAAATATTCACACGCTGGGCGAACTGAAGGCTAGTGGTTATCAACCCAAGTCAGTCAAACAGGAACTACGAGATAACCTGATTCAGCGACTCCAAGACCGACAATCCGTTTTTGAGGGTATCTGGGGTTATGAAGAATCCGTGATTCCGGACACTGAACGGGCGATGCTATCCATGCACAACATCATCTTTCTGGGGCTACGCGGCCAGGCTAAGACCAAAATGGCCCGGATGATGGTAGACCTAATGGATGAATACATTCCGGTAATTAAAGACTCGGAACTGAACGACGATCCTTTGCAACCACTGTCACACTATGGTAAAAATATGGTAAAGGAGCACGGCGATCATACCCCGGTTACCTGGGTTCACCGCTCCGAGCGATACACCGAGAAACTAGCTACCCCCGATGTTTCGGTGGCCGATTTAATTGGCGATACCGACCCTATCAAGGCCGCTTCGCTAAAATTGCCTTATTCGGATGAGCGGGTGATTCACTACGGATTAGTTCCCCGTTCGCATCGTGGCATCTTTGTGATTAACGAGCTACCCGATTTGCAAGCTCGTATTCAGGTGGCTCTATTCAATATTTTGCAGGAGGGTGATATTCAGATTCGGGGCTTCCGGGTGCGTTTGCCGCTGGATATTCAGTTTGTGTTTACCGCGAATCCAGAAGACTATACCAACCGGGGTAGCATCGTTACTCCGCTAAAAGATCGAATAGACAGTCAGATTATTACTCACTATCCTCGGTCTATTGATATTGGCCGTAAGATAACCGAGCAGGAAGCTTACGTAAAGGAACCCCAGGAAAAAATTGCGCTGACTGAATTAGCCAAAGATCTAGTAGAACAGATTGCCTTTGAAGCTCGCGATAGCGAATACGTAGACGAAAAAAGCGGAGTATCGGCTCGTTTAACTATTTCGGCTTACGAGAATTTACTCAGCTCGGCGGAACGGCGGTTATTGATCAACGGAGAGAAGAAGACTATTATTCGGGTTTCCGACTTTGTGGGGGTGATTCCTTCTATTACCGGTAAGGTGGAATTAGTGTACGAAGGTGAGCAAGAAGGGCCGGGCATAGTAGCACATAATCAAGTGGGTAAAGCCATCCGTACCCAGTTTGTAAACTATTTTCCGAACCCAGAGGACAAACGGAAGCAGAAAGATCGCAATCCTTACCGGAAGATTGTTAACTGGTTTGGCGAAGGGAACGAAGTAGATTTGCTGAATGACCTGAGCAATAGCGAGTACAAGAAACTGCTGATGAGTGTTCCTGGACTAGAGGCACTGGTAGATGAATATCATAAAGGACTGAATGAGCAGGATAAACTGTTTATGATGGAGTTTGCCTTGCACGGACTGGCCGAATACAGCCAACTAAGCAAAAAGCAACTTACCTCAGGTACGCAATTTAAAGATCTGCTCAGCAGCATGTTCTCCATGTCAGATTACGACGAGGAGCAATTCAATTAGCAATAAGCAAACTACAATGAACAATTAATTGTCGGTAGTTGATTATTGCTAGTTGCGTCCGACACTCGGCTAATTGATCTTTGTTAATTGCACAATGCTAATTGATTAAAGTGTGTTGTTAAAGGAAATACAGAAACTGGTAGACCTGGGCGAGGGGGAGAATATTGAATTTAAGCGTAAAGTAAATCATCCCGATAAGATAGTGCGAGAGATTGTAGCTTTTGCTAATACCACGGGTGGGCATTTATTGATTGGGGTAGACGATGACGGAAGTATTCCGGGAATAAAGTTTGCCGATGAAGAAATCTTTTCGCTAGAACAGGCTATCAAACGCTGGTGCCGCCCTAAAATAGTGTATCAATATCAGGTTATTCCATTAAATCAGAAACGAGCGGTAGTACACTATGTGATTGAGGAAAGTGACCGTAAACCCCATCTGGTGCTTAATGAAGCGCTCTCTTTTTCCGAAAACAGTATCTCGTCTACCAGTGACGCTGGCAAATTGTTCTCTCCCGCTACCAGATCCCAAACAAATCGCCCTAGGCGCAAAGGAACCGCCTACGTGCGGTATCAGGATCAGAGTTTGCAGGCTAGCACCGAGGTATGGCAAATTCTAAAGCAGAAGCGGCACGACCGGGACATTCATTTTACCTACGGTGAAAAAGAGCAAGTATTAATGCAGTATCTGGAGAATCACCAGAAAATTACACTACGGGAGTTTTGTGCTTTGGCTAGATTGCCTCGCCGCGTAGCTTCTCGTACGCTGGTTCGACTGGTACTGGCTAATGTGCTCACCGTGATTCCGAAGGAGAAAGAAGACGTATACATCCGTAATTTTTCCTGAATTATTCTTTATCTTTGTTGCCCTCCGTTGTTGAAAAAGGCAGCATTCTGCGTCTAAGGCCTTGAGTGACATTAGCTTGAAATTTTTGTATGACACGCACCAAAAAAACCACGAAATCCGCTGATAAGAATAAGAAAATTTTTGTGTTGGATACTTCTGTAATCCTGTATTCGCACGACGCTATCATGAATTTTGACGAGCACGATGTGGGCATACCCATAACGGTGCTGGAAGAACTGGATCAGTTCAAAAAGGGAGGTGATACGCGCAATTTTGAAGCTCGGGAATTCATTCGGATTCGCTGTCAGAAGACCATACTTTGCAGGACTGGATTCCCCTGAACGGAAAGTCTAAGGGCAGTTTCAAGGTAGTGATGAGCAACGAAAGCGAGATCGATGCTGAAAAGGTATTCGACGAACGCAAAGCCGATCATAAAATTCTTAATGCTGCGCTAACGCTACAAGATGCCCATCCTGACCGAAAGGTAATTTTAGTAACCAAAGACATTAATCTACGCCTGAAGGCTAAGTCGCTAAACCTGGTTTCGGAAGATTACGAAACGGGTAAGGTAAAAGATGTTGACGATCTGGATCAGGGAAGTACCGTGTTGGAACGGGTTAGCAGCCAGAAAATCTCGGATATGTACCGGGATGGCTTCTGTGAAGTAAGCGACATTAGGGGCTTGAAAGACGTGAAGGCTAACCAGTACTATATTCTGAAAAGTTCGAAGAATTCGGTGCTTAGCTACTATAATCCGGAAACGCAGAAGATGGAGAAGGTAGAAAAGCGGACAGCCTATGGCATTCGCCCCAAAAATGCCGAACAAACGTTTGCTTTGCACGCCATCACCAACCCCGACGTACGACTAGTAGCTATACAGGGTGTAGCCGGTACCGGAAAGACACTGCTAGCACTGGCTGGGGCCCTGGAACAGCGGCGCGATTTCAAGCAAATCTATTTGGCTCGTCCGATTGTGCCACTTAGTAATAAAGATATTGGCTACTTACCGGGAGACATTAAATCCAAGTTGAACCCCTAAATGGAGCCGCTGTGTGACAATCTGAAGTTCATTCAGAACCAGTTCTCGGAGAGCGATAAGGACTTCACTCGCATCACCGAGATGGTGAATAAGGAAAAGCTAGTGATTACCCCACTAGCCTACATTCGGGGCCGTAGCCTGTCCAATATCTTCTTTATTGTGGATGAAGCCCAGAACCTCACCCCCCACGAGATAAAAACGATTATTACCAGGGCAGGTGAGAACTGTAAGATTGTATTCACCGGTGACATCTACCAGATTGATACCCCCTACCTGGACAGTCAGAGTAATGGCCTTTCCTACCTGATGGACCGGATTGCGCAGCATCCACTGTATTCGCATGTACCCCTGGTACGAGGCGAGCGATCTGATCTGGCGAACCTGGCTAATGAGTTACTTTAGAAAAACAAAAAATCGATGGAAGTTCCATCGCTTTCTTTGTAACGTGTATGCTAAAAGTCGGCTACTTGGATGAGTGCTGACGGCGCTCTTTGATACGAGCCGCTTTACCCTGACGTCCTCGCAGATAGTACAGGCGAGCGCGTCGCACTTTACCCCGACGAATCAGTTCGATTTTATCGATATTAGGTGAAAGCAATGGAAAGATACGCTCAACTCCCACTCCATTAGATATTTTTCGTACAGTGAAGGTCTCGCCGCTGGAGTTCGCGTTTTTACGCTGAATCACGGTGCCCTGAAACTGCTGGATACGCTCCTTGTTGCCCTCTCTAATTTTCACGTGCACATTAATCGTGTCACCGGCCTGAAAATCAGGATGCTTAGAACGAGTATCCTGGGCTATTTCTTTTTCCACAAATGCTAGTAGATCGCTCATGGTATCGTTTGTTGATATGGTCTTCTCAGAAAAGGACTGCAAATATAGGAAACGCTAAATGATTATCAAAGTTCCCCCTAGCTAAAACTATCATAAAAAAAGCGCAAGAGCTGAAACCCCTGCGCTTCCATATTATCTACTTAGTCTGTTTATTTGGTAAGTTTTATATCAAGTCTAATAGCACCATTACCATTTTCTGGTTCTACTATTTCAGCAACTCTCACTAACCCTACATTTCCGCCTCGGTCATCATCTAACTCTACAATAAACACGCTGCCTACTGCTAGACCGGTTACGCCAGTCTGATTAATATCTTGATCATCCAGGAACGCATCTTCCAGATCCGATTGGGATACAATAGCATCAAAGTCTACATCCGTAATTTCGGTGCTTAGAAAACGAGTCTCTGGCTGAGGGTCAAAACCTGAAATGTCAGCCTGAACCGCAGTGAAAACTGCCTGGGCACCACCATCGTCTAAGGCAGCAATAGAATGATTATTGGTAGCCCCCCAGTAATAAAGGAAGTCAACTGAACCGCTGTTAGCACTTGCTTCTGAGAATAGTAATACTTCATTGTCCACTGCATTGTAGAAACTTCCTTCCGTAGGATTACCCTGTCCACCTAGCAATACTGCGGTTGAAGTAGTAATGGAGAAAGATGGATCTAATACGCTTCCAATTACGTGTACAACATTTCCGTCTTCAGTCTCTATATCAGCCGCTGCCACGGGTACGCCATTGATAGAAATTACGTCTCCATCAATAGTTACCTCGATATTGCTACCCTCTAGCGTTGGAACCGATGCTCCGTCTTCAAGATCAGTGCTTAACACCGCCCCCTCTACTACGTGATACGATAGTATCTGCGCAATATTTTCTGGTAGATCATCAGCAGTATTGATACCTGCAATTCTGAAAGCATCATCAGTTGGTGCAAAAACCGTAACCGGAGCTGCTGCAACTAAAGCATCTAACACAGCCTGATTGCTAGTAAGGGCCTCTCGTAGTAAGCTAAATCCGTCCGCAAAAGTTACAACGTCAACGAGTGTAGCGTAACCGACCGTTACGGTTAGTTGTTCACTAAGGCCACTAGTAGTAGTAAAAGTGATTTCAGCCGTGCCGCCTAATTCAGCCGTTGGATCAACGGTAAATTCAATTACGTCGTTAGTAGCTGTGTTTGTACCATTAACGCTAATAGGACCATTAGTAACCGCAGTTACTTCTTCGTTGTCTGCAGCTACTGTAATGCCAAATGTCTCGCCGGGGGCAGCTACCACTGCGTCGTTTTCAATTGTCTTATCAGTCGAGGTTAAATCAATAACGGTAAGCGGTACTGGATCTTCTGTGTCCTCACCGCAACTGGTTAGAAAGAGAAAACTTCCTACCGTCAGAATCCATAAAAATGAATACAATACTTTCTTCATGATTGTCTGGGTTTGTTTAAGAATTAATTGTGGTTAAATATATTGTCCGATTATTCTATTGCTCAATTGTTATTTAATGATTGCGGCCGCCGCGCGGATGAATAATGAGAAATGATTAGTAACCCATTCATCAGTCATTATCCATTGCTAATTGTTCATTGCTTTTTGTAATGATGCGCTTAATTCCTTTCTGGTCATCAGCCCGGATTGCCGCCATAGCACCTTGCCTTTCTGAAACAGAATAAGTGTGGGTACGCCCTGGATCTTGTACTTAAAGGCGACCGACTGGTTTCTATCTACGTCTACCTTAACTACTTTCAGTTGATTTTTAAAATTGCGGGCAGTATCGCTCACTATCGGGCTTAGTGCCTGACAAGGACCGCACCAGGTGGCATAAAAATCGACCAGTACGGGTACATCAGATTGAGAGATTAGCTCAGAAAAAGTTTTCTTTTTAGTCTTCATAAAAAATATGAATTACCTGTACATAAACTATACCATACTCAGAAGGTTACTTACCCAGTTTGTAAGAAAATGCTGAGTAATGAAGGGCTAGCCCCACCACAATAAAAAATTTAGGGCAAAAAATAGGGGGCTATTAGTAAAAAAATCATATTTACCATTTGTTGGCCTATATAACTATCTTAGCAAATAACAGTTTTGTTAGCTTAAAACAGTGCTGGGAGTTACACATTAGCAGTTTATTATACGGTTTGAAATGTAAGATAATGTCAGAAGTGTTAAAGTTTATCAACAGAAGGGCCTTTATTTTGAGTATTTGCGTCCTCACCATTGTACCATTTAGCAACGGTTGGGGGCAATCAAAAGAACTTACGTTGGAGGATATTTACCAACGCGGATTGTTCGCCCAGAACAATATCCAGGGAATTAACTGGATGGATAATGGCCGCTATTATACCTCTCAGGTGCAGGATGAAAACGACTACTACCAGCACATTCTGAAGTACGACATCACTACCGGCGAGGTGGTGGATACCTTAGTAAACGGACGCAATTTGGTGGCCGAAGGCGAACCCTATGCTTTGGTATACGGTCAGTACTCGCTTAGCCCCGATGAAACCAAAGTACTGGTAGCTACTGAATACGAACCGATCTACCGTCGGTCTACCCGCGCCTACTACTACGTTTACAATACCGAGGATGGTTCTTTTCGCAAACTGGCCGAAGGCGGCAAACAGTCGTACGCTACTTTTTCGCCCGATGGTAGTAAAGTAGCCTTTACCCGGGATAACAATCTCTTCTACGTGACCCTGAGTGATGGTTCGCTCACCCAGGTGACCTACGATGGCGAACAGAACCAACTAATCCACGGTAGCACCGACTGGGTATACGAAGAAGAGTTCTCTATTACCAAAGCTTTTTTCTGGTCGCCCGAAGGAGATAAACTGGCCTATCTTTCGTTCAACGAGGCTGAGGTACCCGAATACAACATGCAGGTATGGAATGGGCTCTACCCCGAGGATTATCGCTTTAAGTACCCTAAGGCAGGCGAGGTCAACTCGGTAGTAAGCGCCTCTATTTATCACCTAACTGATCAGCAAACCGTTCCGGCAAAGCTTGGCGAGGAAGCTGACATGTACCTGCCGCGTATGCAGTGGACTAACGACAACGATCTACTATCCATAGTCCGCCTGAACCGTTTGCAGAATAAACTGGAAATTATCCACGCTAACGCTCAAGACGGAATGACCGAGGTAGTGCTTACAGAAGAGAGCGATACTTACGTAGACCTAGATTATAACGATCACCTTCTTTATCTGGAGAACGGAAAGCAATTCGTACGAACGAGTGAGCAGAATGGGTACAAACATATCTACTTGCACGCAATGGACGGCTCATTGGAACGACAAATTACGTCAGGAGATTGGGAAGTAAGCGAGTTTCTGGGAGTAGATGAAGATAAAAAACTAGTATACTATCTTTCTACCGAAGTTTCGCCACTACAGCGGCATCTGTACACCATTAATCTGAACGGTAAGCGAAAGCAGCAGTTAACGGAACAGCCCGGAACGCATAGTATTACCCTAAACCCGGATTACTCGTACTACATCGACCGCCACTCCTCTTCCCAATCGCCGCTTACGGTGAGCCTATATAAGGCACCCCAAGGCGAACAGATTAAAGTGCTGGAGGATAATTCGGAGCTACGTGAGGAAATAGCTAATTACCGAGTGGGAATCAAAGAATACGTAACTGTACCAATTGACGATACGTTGGCACTCAACGCCTATGTGATCAAACCTACTGACTTTGATTCTACCCAAACCTATCCGCTACTCATGTTCGTCTACGGTGGGCCAGGTTCTCAACTGGTAAAAGATAGTTGGTTAAGCGGGCACGAACCCTGGTTTCACTATCTGGCCAATAAAGGATATTTGGTAGCTTGCGTAGATAATCGAGGTACCGGAGGCCGGGGAAAGGATTTCCGGACAATCACCTACAAAAAGCTGGGTAAATATGAAGTGGAAGATCAGATTACCAGCGCCCAATATTTTGCTAAACAGTCGTACGTTGACTCTGACCGGATTGGTATTTGGGGCTGGAGCTACGGTGGTTACATGACTTTGCTGAGTATGCTGATGGGTAACGATGTATTTGCTGCGGGTGTGTCGGTAGCCCCAGTAACTAGCTGGCGTTTGTACGACACCATTTATACCGAGCGCTATCTGCAAACCCCTCAACTAAATCCGGAGGGTTACGATCAGTACTCACCTTTGACCTACGCCGATAAACTAGAAGGAGATCTGCTGCTGATTCACGGTACCGGCGATGATAATGTGCACTTTCAGAATGCCGTTGAGATGCAGAATGCGTTTATTGCGGCCAACAAATCGTTTGAGTCATTTTACTACCCGAACCGTAACCACGGTATTTATGGTGGTAACACCCGATTGCACCTATTCAGTATGATTACTGAGTTTATTCAAGAAAACCTTTAGATTCTAGCCTTGTAAGATTATCAATGCATTGTACTTTTATAATAAGGCTTCATTTATTGACGTTAAATTCTTATATTAAATAAGAAATTTAGCGGATGACTACTATGTAATAAAACCCATGAATTAATGGGAAGAACGAATATCCATTCCGTAAATTTTCAACTACTTTTGTGAAGTTAACCCTAGTTAATAAACAGATACTTTAAACATAATTACTCACCAAATAAGGTCAGGTCATGGAAAGCTTTCTATCAATCTTTCGGGAAATTCTTTTTTACGGAACTTTCGTGGGCATTGCAGTCGGTATTGCAATACTGCTGTACTTACTGTTTACCTTAGCTACTACCAAAAACTATAAAGCAAAGTACGACTTCATTAATCGTAATGAGAAAAAGCTGTTATGGTATAGCAGCATCGCTTTTCTTGCCGGTGGCGCGAGCTACGTTACTTCCATTCTGGCCACCGAGTGGATGTTCGTGTTCGTAGGCCTGTTTGTCTCTGTTATGTTCGGAATGATTATCGGAGTAGTTATCTATAACTATTTGGAATACTACTATCCTACTTTTATTGAAGAGCGTTTGCACAAGTTGCGTTACAAGCCTCGTGTATCTAAAGCGGGTAATGAAATGAAACTACTTAGCGAGGACGAAGAAGATGTGCATTTGGATGAAGGACAGCAGGCTGAAGAAAATATATTTTCAGTGGATTACGATGTTTGGATTGACAGTACTACTGGCGAAACGAAAATTGAAAAATACAAAGGCCATCTGCACGCTGAGAAGTCTCCTACCTGTGGTTATTACACCTTACGGGTAGTGCGTGAAGAAATCATTGAATCACCTACTGAAGAGAAAGAAGGTACACTAGTGAAGCATTACGAGTGTAGCTACACCAAGTACAAAACTCAGAAGGTCTTCAACATTGCAAAACTAAAGAAGAACCAGAAAGAAGCCGGAAAAAGCCTGGTTTCCATCTAATTCAATGAACAATGTGCAGTGAGCGATTAACTGTTCATTGTACATTGTTCACTACTAATTGTTAAGCGCATCCCATTTTACCTCCGTCTACAGTCAAATTTACTCCCGAAATGTAAGCGGCTGCTGGTGAAGCTAGAAAAGCTACGGCATAACCAATCTCGGCCGGTTCAGCAAACCGCCCTACCGGAATCTGCGCTATCATATTTTGCTCTATCTCTTCGATCGTCTTTCCCTGAGTCTCTGCTCGCTTCTGAATCAAATCGCGAATGCGCCCAGTTTCAGTAGATCCTGGCAATACGTTGTTTACGGTAATTCCGAACTGTCCCAATTCTTTAGACAAGGTCTTAGCCCAGTTGCCTACCGCACCTCGAATGGTGTTGGAAACGCCTAAGCCCGGAATAGGCTCCTTCACCGAGGTAGAAATAATATTTACAATTCGGCCGTATCCTGCAGCTTTCATCTTAGGTAAGATAGCTTGTAACAAGGTCTGATTGCCGATCACGTGCATCTCAAAACCTTTACGGAAAGCATCCAGGCTAGCTTCGTGAGCCAAGCCTGCCGGTGGCCCCCCGGTAATGTTCACCAGAATATGAATCTCTGACTGGTTACTCACGTAATCTTGCAATACTGCTTTCAAATAATAGGACTGCTGAAAGTCGGCACAAAGGTAATTGTGGCTTTGTCCCTCAGCGGAGGGTAATTCACTTAGAGTTTTCTTGAGCTTTTCTTCGTTACGAGCAATCAGGGTTACACTAGCTCCCAGGTCGGCAATCTCCATAGCACAGGCTTTTCCTATACCATCAGTGCTACCACAAACAACTGCTTTTTTGTTGGTTAGGCTAAGATTCATCATTTTTTTCCATCTTTTTTGCTGCGGATGAAGTTATAAAAATATGGAAGAACTGCATAGCCTGGCTAAAGCTTACGACCAGGAAGATGAACTGAGAGAATTTAGGAACCAATTCCACATCCCTACCGACGATCAGGGAAAGGAGAAAATTTATTTCTGCGGCAACTCACTGGGGCTTCAGCCTAAGTCAGTGGCCGGAGCGGTAGAGAAAGAACTGGAAAACTGGCGCACTAAAGGAGTAGAAGGGCACTTCGCCGAGCCGGAACCTTGGTGGACCTACCACAAAAAACTGAAAAAGCCGCTGGCGCATCTTACTGGTGCCAAAGAACACGAAGTGGTAGCGATGAATAATCTAACCACGAACCTTCACTTACTGATGGCTACCTTCTATCAGCCTACGGCAGAGCGGTACCGAATTATCATTGAAGCTGGGGCCTTTCCCTCCGATCAGTACGCAGCCGAAAGCCAGGTTCGCTGGCACGGACTTGACCCGCAGGAAGCTTTGGTAGAGTTACGCCCTCGCCTGGAAGAAGAGATACTTCGTACCGACGATATTTTGCGTACTATTGAACAGTACCGGGATACACTAGCGTTGGTGATGCTGCCCGGCATCCAGTACTATACCGGACAGTTTTTTGATCTCCAGGCTATAGCCCAAGCTGCCCATCAGGCGGGAGCCAAGGTAGGGTACGATTTGGCGCATGCTATCGGTAACGTACCTATGCAATTGCACGAATGGAACGTAGACTTTGCGGTATGGTGTAGCTATAAATATCTGAATTCTGGTCCCGGTAATACGGGTGGAGCATTTGTCCACGAGCGCTACGCCGAAGATACTGACCTTCCCCGCCTAGCCGGATGGTGGGGATACCGCGAAGAGGATCGATTTCAGATGAAACCAGGGTTTAAACCTATGTACGGAGTAGATGGCTGGCAACTTAGTAATGCCAATATTTTGCCGATGGCTGCCCAACGAGCTGCACTGGAGGTGAGTGAGCAGGCTGGCATGGAGCAACTGCGGAAAAAGAGCCTGAAACTCACTGGATTTCTAGAACAGTGTATTCGTGCGTTTGACCCCAATCGGAAATATATCCGTATCATCACTCCGGAAAATCCGGAGGAAAGAGGGTGTCAGTTATCCCTGGTATTTTCCCAGCAGGGCAAGCAGGTATTTGAAAAACTAACACAATCTGGTATTATTGTCGATTGGCGAGAGCCAAGCGTCATTCGGGTGGCCCCGGCTCCCTTATACAATACCTTTACTGAGGTATATCGCTTTTCTGAAATTCTTCGCGAAACCTTATCTTGATGAGTAAAGGTACGATGACAATTCTAGGCGCAGGCTTATCTGGTGCCCTACTCAGTACGCTACTAGCGCAAAAAAACTATTCCGTTCAATTATACGAAAAACGGTCTGATCCTCGAAAATTCGGGCTGGAAGAAGGCAGGTCGATTAATCTGGCCTTAAGCCATCGTGGGTGGCAAGCCCTGGGTCAAGCTGGGCTGAAGAGCAAGGTGCAGGAGCAGGCCATTGCGATGCGAGGTCGAATGATGCATAGTGAAACTGGTGATCTATCCTTTCAACCCTACGGTACTGAAGACCAGGCCATTTACTCAGTCTCGCGGCTGGGGCTTAACCGGTTACTAATAAATGAGGCGGAACGGGCCGGGGCTGAACTATGCTTTCAGCATCGTTGCGAAGAAATCTATTTGAAGCGAGGAGCGGCTCTTATCCAAAACCTGGGAAATGAAGAAAGTTTTGTAACCGAACCCGATTTGCTGATTGGGGCGGACGGTGCTTATTCAACTCTTCGAACGGCTATGCAAAAGACTCCGCGTTACAACTATAGCCAATCCTATATTGAGCACGGTTATAAGGAGCTAAGCATCCCGGCAAAGAACGGAGATTTTGCATTGGAACCGCACGCGCTGCACATCTGGCCGCGAGGCGGATACATGCTGATTGCGCTGCCTAACGCCGATGGTAGCTTTACCTGTACGCTGTTTTTAGCCTACGAGGGAAAAGAGTCGTTTGCGAAATTGAATAGTCCGGCTGAGGTAATCCGGTTTTTTGAACAGCGTTTTCCGGATGCGTTGGAGGTAATGCCCCAATTGACGGAAGAATTTTTCGCCAATCCTACTTCTGATCTAGTGACGATCAAATGCTACCCCTGGTCGCGTTACGGAAGGAATGTGCTGATTGGTGATGCAGCTCACGCCATTGTACCATTCTACGGGCAGGGCATGAATGCTGGCTTTGAGGACTGCCGGATTTTTATGGAGTTGCTGGAAGAGCACGGTAGCAACTATGCCGATATGATTACCCACTTTCAGGAGCTTCGAAAACCCGACGCTGACGCAGTGGCCGAACTTGCCCTGAAAAACTTCATTGAGATGCGTGACTTGGTAGCTGACCGAGAGTTTTTGGAACGCAAAAAGATTGAAAGCGAACTGCACCACCGTTTCCCTGATCGCTGGGTGCCCCAGTATACAATGGTCACCTTTAGTGATACTCGCTATTCCGACGCCCTGCGAATAGGAAAGCAACAAGATAAAATTATGCGTCGGGTAATGAAACACTACGACTATGCCTCCGAACTCACTGACCAGGACTACGAAAGGATTGTTACTCTCTTAGACGCTGAAGATTAGGGGAGCTTTAAGATTAGCATACAACTAATTCTCGCTAATCAGCCTATAATAACTTGTAAGAGTAACTAAATTTTGGGCTGCTATGATTAAGTGCTTTTATTTTACTAATAATTTTCTCTAAGCTTGTTTTCCCTCCTGAGAGTGTATAAACCTGATCATGGAATTTTACATCTACACCAGCAATCGTGGCGTCAAGGTAAACTAATCCTCTAAAATCATAGTCGTAATCAATTATCTGACTGACAACTTTCACTCCACCTAAAATTGATTCGTTGACAAAACCATTATCTGGATGCCAGGTATCACCTAGTTCTATCAGAATAAACTTGTCGTTTGGGTTAAATAGCCCCAAGAAGTTTTTAAGGGTTAGCTCGCCACCTACCAACAACTGCTTATCCATGTCACCTAGCCTCTAAAGCCAGCGCTGTATTTTCCTTAGCATCTACTACTCTATAGAGGGTGCCGTTGCTTTTGGTGAAGAGATAGAGTTCCCCTTTGGTATCAGTTCCGAAGCGGAGATCAACCCGTTTGCTTTGGGTGAGCGTTTCTAAGTCAGTAGCCTGGCCGTCAAACTCCAGACTTAGCTGGTAAACTTGAGCTTGCTGTCCCAGTTCCATCTGATCTACATCCGAGTAAAATACTTTGCCTCGAGGAATATCTCCGAATACGTATTTACCCTCCAACAGCGGTACTTCAGTACCCGCGTACACAAAGCCGCCCGAAATGGCATTACCCTCGTCATGATCGTACTGGGCTACCGGATAAACGTAGCCTGAATCATCTTCGGGTAGCGGATACACTAGTTCGGGGTTAGCTAAAACATCAAATAGATAGTTACCCTCCCGGTTGGGCCAGCCGTAATCAGCTCCGGCTATACCCAGGTTTACTTCTTCTACACTATGCTGCCCAATGTTGGTAATAAACATCTTACCCGAACCGGTTGGGTCCCACGAGATGCGGTGGGCATTACGAAAGCCCCGCACCCAAATCTCTTTTACAGCACTGGGATCATCCACAAGCGGGTTATCATTCGGAATGCCGTACTGACCGTTGGCACTATTATTTCCTAAAGGGTCAATACGAAGTACGCTCGTCCAGATTTGTTCTTTGGTATCACAGAGGAAGGGGTAGCGCATAGCAGCTCCACCGTCGCCCATGCCCAGGTATAGCATGCCGTAGTCGACTTCGCCGGGCTGCGCTAGTGGATTAAAGGTGACTTCCTGAAACCCATGTACGTGCGATACCATATCTACCCGCAGTAATTCCCGCTTACTACCTGAGAAAGTGGTGGCCTGGGGATCATCCGTTTTCCACTCTACTAGCACCCACTGAAGTTTGGCTTCAATACTATCGGGTAACGGAAAGTCGGCGGGTGCAGCATTAGTCGGTTCGGTATGGGTAGTGTAGAGCAAGCCATTTTTCTCAAATTCCGGATGAAACTCAAAGCTGCCTAACCCGGTACCGTAGCCGGGAATATGGATAAACTCGGAATACTCGGTATTCATATCCAGATAAACCTCAGGCGTTTGAGCGGTAATCTCGTAAAGCTTACCGCGTAGGTCGTGCAGAAACATTCGTTCTCCCTGCTGGCTTTCTATGGCCAATAATTTATTAATACGGGCCAGCGGAGAAGCTTCCGCACTGGGAGGCACCGTTAGTACTTCTTCCAGCACCAGGGTGAGGTTGGCCATCGGAATCTTTTCCGCTACCGGATTCAGAATACCACCCGGTCGGGTATTTTGGCTTCTCTTCTGACCCTGTGAGAACTTATGAATGAATCCCAATATATGTTCAATCTCCTGTTCCTCCAGGGTAGTGAAAGCTGGCATGTACAGGTTGTACTTATCATAAAGCTGTCGGGCACGCTCGTCGTTGCCGTCAATCATCTCGGGAGCATTGCCGATGAACGAGACCAACCACTCTTTATCTACCTCAGTAGTTACCCCACTCAGATTAGGACCAATACTGGTTTCCTGAAAGTTATGGCAAGCTGCACAGTGCTCATTAAACAATTCCTGCCCGTGCTGCACCGATAGTTCATCGCGCACAAAACTCACTTCTTTTGTTTCTTGAACTGTGTCTTCAGATTGAGAGGGGGTACAAGCAGTAAAATATAGTGACGATAGAGTGGCGAGAACAAGTAGACGTGAAATGTAATTCGGCATAATTTACTGGGAATTGAGTACTTAAAGATACAACGGAATTAATAGTATTCTTCGTTCACGTAAGATTATTTCCATGAATGTGACAAACGAAGGTGAGTCGGTGTTTGTGTTCTTAGAGAGTCTCGAGACGATGTCTTATCCCAGAGAGAGTCGTTGGAGAACACCTAGCGCGTCTAAACCGTTATACGTCTATCAAACAAACTTTAAGAATATGAACTGGAGTGATGTTATAAAATATGCGAATCAGGGTAGTCCGGAGCCGGACCGGCGGGTAGAAAAAACTGATAAGGAGTGGCGAATCCAGCTTACGCCGGAGCAGTACCGCATTACCCGTCAGAAAGGAACAGAGCGGGCCTTTTCGGGGGCATTGTGCTACGCCCACGATCCCGGTAAGTACGCCTGCATCTGCTGCGGTACGTTGCTGTTTGACTCAGCGCTGAAGTTCGACTCAGGTACGGGTTGGCCTAGCTTTACCGAGCCGGTAAAAGATAATGTAATTAAGTACGAAAAGGACTCCTCCTTCGGTATGGTACGGGTAGAGGTGATGTGCAATGTACGCGACGGCCACCTGGGCCATGTATTCCCCGATGGACCTCCCCCCAGCGGCTTACGCTTCTGCATTAACTCCGAGTCTATTAAGTTGGTAGAGAAAGAAACTACGGCCAACCAGGATTAAGCCATCAATGAATACGGATGCTTACCTAAACCGTATTGGGTACCGTGGTTCGCGAGAGCTTACGCTTGATACGTTGAGGGCACTGCAACGGACGCACCTTCAGCAGGTGCCCTTTGAAAATCTGGATATCCATCGGCAGCAGGAAATCCGTATTGACCTTGATCGGTTCTGCGACAAAATTGTACGGCGGAAGCGGGGAGGCTTCTGCTTTGAAGTAAATGGGCTGTTCAATGAGTTGCTTAGAGACTTTGGATTCGTTACTCATTTCATTACGTGCAGTGTATTTTCTCAGCCCAAGCAGCAGTTCACCCCCTATTTTGGTCACGTAGCTATTGTCGCTCATTTGGAAGAAGACTGGCTAGTAGATGTTGGCTTTGGTACTAAATTTCCCGAACCGCTCTTGCTTAGTACCGATGCTCCTCAACTTCAAGATGGTACGTACTACCAACTGCTTTCGCTAAACGCCGAAGAAACCCTCCTTCAACGCTTTACGGAAGGCGAAGCGCCTATCAAGATGTACAAATTCCGACGCGATCCGCAAGAGCTTACTGATTTCAGTGAGATGTGCGTCTACCACCAAACCTCTCCCGAATCACTTTTCACCCAGGGTAGACTTTGCTCACTAATGACCCCCCGAGGGCGCATCACCCTCACCGATAAATCCTTTATTGAAACCCAAGGCTCCGAAAAGTGGGAGACTCCAGTAGAAGACCAGAAAGCCTTTGCGCATAAGCTGAAGGAGCATTTCGGTATTGTATTGTAGTTAACCACCGTCCGGTCGGCAGTCCATTGGTGTTTCCCTCCTTTCTAATTACCTTTGATGCGCAATACACACCACCCATTGCCTAACTATGGAAGAAAATCTTAAGAAGGTAGCACTACACGATACTCACGAGAAACTAGGGGCCAAACTAGTACCTTTTGCCGGTTACCTGATGCCGCTGCGCTACAGTTCGGATATTGAAGAACATCTGGCCGTTCGCCAGAGCGTAGGGGTGTTTGACGTGTCGCATATGGGCGAGTTTTTTGTGCGAGGTCCCAAAGCATTAGACCTGGTGCAGCGCGTGACCAGCAACGATGCCAGTAAGCTATTCGACGGTAAGGCCCAGTACAGTTATTTACCGAACGAAGATGGGGGAGTGGTAGACGATCTGCTGGTGTACCGCTTAAGTGAGGAGGAATATATGCTGGTGGTGAACGCTGCGAATATTGAGAAAGACTGGGAGTGGATTCAGCGCTATAATACTGAGGAGGTAGAAATGGAAAATGCCTCTGACCGTATCTCACTGTTCGCAGTGCAGGGGCCCAAGGCTACCGATACACTGCAAAAACTTACTGACATTAAGCTGGATGAGATGAAGTTTTATACCTTCCAGCGCGGCCGTATTGCCGGTATTGAGCATGTGATTATCTCGGCTACCGGCTACACTGGAGCGGGTGGCTTTGAACTGTACGTAGCTAACGATCAGGCCGAAAAGCTGTGGAACGCTATATTTGAAGCGGGAGAAGAACATAATATCAAACCTATCGGTTTGGGAGCTCGCGATACGCTACGCCTAGAAATGGGCTACTGCCTCTATGGTAATGACATTGACGATGCAACCTGCCCCATTGAAGCCGGATTGGGTTGGGTTACCAAGTTTAATAAGAAGTTTACCAACTCTGTCTTCCTGCAAGATCGTAAAGTATCGGGCGGAGAAAACAAGCTAAACGGATTGGTGATGGTCGCCCGGGGCATTCCTCGTACCGGCTACGAATTATTTAATGAGCAGGACGAAAAAATTGGGAGGGTTACCTCCGGTTCGCAGTCGCCTTCCTTGCAGAAGGGGATTGGTTTGGGTTACGTAGAGAAATCTCACGCCCAGCCTGGCAATGCTATCTACGTAGGTGTCCGCAACCGCCGCCTGAAGGCCGAAATAATGAAACCACCTTTTGTCACTCCAACTACGCAATGAAATGAAAACCATAGAAGTTTGCTTAACACCGGATCTACTACACCAGTATTCAGTAGTAGAAAAAGTAGCGGTCGTCGTCGATGTGCTACGAGCGTCCTCCACTATGATTACTGCTTTTGCCCACGGACTAGACCGGCTGATGCCCGTAGCCTATGTGGAAGGTTGCCTGGCCTTACAGCGCTTAGGATATATGTCGGCGGGAGAGCGAGACGGTGCTAAAGTAGAAGGCTTTGACTTTGGCAACTCACCCTACGATGTAATGAACGGTGACCTCAGCGGAAAATCACTGGCCATGACTACTACCAACGGTACACTAGCCATTGAGAAAGCCAAGTCGGCCAAAAAACTGATGATAGGAGCATTTCTTAATTTAAGTGCGCTGGCTGAACGGGTTAAAGAACTCAACGAAAATACCCTAATTGTTTGTGCCGGTTGGAAAGGACATATCAATCTGGAAGATACATTGTTTGCCGGAGCATTGGTATCCAAACTAGGAGATCACTTTGAAATGAAGGGAGATTCAGCGTTGGCTGCCCAACTTATGTATAACACTTCTAAAGACAATCTGTACGAGGTAGTCTCGCAGACATCGCACGCTAAACGGCTAAAAAAGCTGTCGGCGGAAAAAGATATGCGATTTTGCCTAGAGCCCGACAAGTACGATGTGGTACCTATACTAGATAGCGAGCATCTAGTGGCTCAACCCTCGTAACTGCCTAGTATTTTCCACACTAGCTCAGATTCGTAGCCTTTTCCCATCACGAAGCGAGCGGTTTTATGCTTGCGGGCGTAGGGTTCTTCTCTAATCAGAGAATTCCACTTTTTCCGAATGAGTGCCTGAAGAGTTTTTTGGTAATCTTCTTCTTTGATCTCAGCTAATCCACTACGGATGCAGTAGTTGGACAGTCCTTTCTGGCGTAGCCCCATCTCAATCTTAATCCTCCCCCACTTATTGCTGCGGAATTTTCCTCGAACAAATGCTTGGGCATATCGCTCCTCGTTCACAAATCCCTCGCTAATCAGGTCGGATAGCACTTCTTCCACCGCATCTGAATATAGACCGTAAGTGTACAATTTATCGCGCACCTCTTGCTGAGTGCGTTCCTGGTAGGCGCAGTACTTGGCAGCCTTTACCTTGACTTGTTGTTTCCAGGTGGTTATTTCTTTATCATTTTCCATTGCTTAATGGTTTCATTGTTCGATTGTTAGCAGATCAGTTGAAGTAAGGTAACAATAGAACTGCGCGGCGGTCGCCATCGGACAATCGAACCACAACACAAACTCTTTCTGTCTTCAATCGTTGAGATGGAGAATAGGTTTAACTTTACTGCTTTTGCGTTCTCATCGGCGAACACTTTTATTGCTTTTTACTGCTAACGGTATTTCGGGTTTCGCCCAAGGGATTACCATGCTAGCGGTACCTTGGTATTTTGCTCAGCAGAGTATGTCGTCGCAGTTTAATCTTATCTACGGGGTAATTACGTTTATTACGCTACTGTGGGGACTTACCGCTGGCACTATTGTAGATCGCTTCAATCGCAAGCAGGTTTTTCTGCTGACCAATACCACCGAAGCCATCATTTTACTTTTGGTAGCTAGCTACGGTTTCTTACAGGGTGGTTTGCCTATTGCACTAATTGTGGTGGTATTCGCCGTTACTATCTTTGGCTTTTATTTACACTACCCCAATTTATACGCTTTTGCCCACGAAATTAGTTCGGAAGGAGAGTACACCAAGGTAACTTCAGCTATTGAGATTGTGGGGCAGTCGACCAATGTATTAGCGGGGGCTTTTGCTGCTTTGCTGTTGGAGGGGCTGGATTGGCACCCTACTTTGTCAGTTTTTGGACAAACCCACTCTTTTTCGTTCGTCATCGAGAAGTGGAGTATGCACGAAATTTTTCTAATGGATGGCATCACTTATCTGGCTTCCATCACGCTAATCAGCCTGATCCGTTACACTCCCCAATTTGAAAAAATTGAGCGGGGAGCGTTCTTTAAGCGTTTGCAGTCGGGCTTTCGTTATCTACGGCAGCATCCGGCTATATTTCGGTTTGGTTTCTTTTCCCATAGCATTTTTGTGATTATGCTGGTACAACTTCACGCCCTGATGCCACTCTATGTTTCTCAGCATTTAGGAGCGGGGGGGCATGTTTTCGGCGGGATGGAAGTGCTTTACGGGATTGGGGCGTTATCGGCGGGCATTGGAGTAAGTAGGCTGTTCCGAAATATGCATCCGATATACGCTATTGTGGTGATGATGGTTATTACAACAGGGGCTTTACTGCTGAGTGCCACTACGCAGTCGGTGTTTCTATTTTTGTGTGTGGGATTATTTATTGGCTTCACCAATGCCGGTACGCGGGTTATCCGGTTAGCTTTTCTGTTTAAGTATATTCCTAACGAAGTAATTGGGCGAGTGAATAGTATCTTCAGTATTCTGAACGTAACTATGCGAGTATGTTTTATTATGCTCTTTTCAGCTCATTTCTTCGGGATTGGCTCTAATGTAGTGTTTGCTTATTTCATTTTAAGTTTATTTACGGCTTTTTCGGCAGTAATGCTGTTGCGCCAAACCCGACGGCAAGCTTTAGCGTAAAAAGAAATAAGAGCATATGTTACTTAATTAATAAATTGAGTGGTAATCTGTTAGTGTTATTTACAAATAAAGTTTGGATAACTAGCAATTTTTTATTTTTTAGAACTAATACGTTTTTCACACGTTTTTTTCATAGATTTAAAGAACATAATTAATCCTATCGGAGGAACGTCCTATGATTGACTTGCTACTTATGGGTGCGGCGTATGTGATCATGGTTTACTTCATGGTCGTCCTCATGAAAAAGCGAAACTTTCGCTTTCGCGACGATGATGATGACGATGATGATGGTGGCATTTCTATGACTCCTACTCCTGATCTCGATTTACCTCCTGGAGTGACGTTACCCGACGACGACGGGCCGGTTCGTCGCCGTATCACGGAGCCAGAAGAAGTATTCGCCTGATCTGACTTACGTCTTCAGTTTAACCAATAAGCCTTGCGTTTTGCAAGGTTGCCAGTACTCCATTGTACCTTGTTACCAAGCAACTTTTCCTAAGTAAGGAGCGTTCTTTCACTCGAAACGTTTTGTACTTTAGCCAGGCCTGTTGCGCATGATACCCACCCGACAACTTCCGTATCTGTTTACTGCTATATTTTCACTAATCGCCTGTTCGACTTCGTCGCAGATTCTGCAACCCGCTCGTTGGCAGGTGGCCTGGTCGGAAGATGAAGTAAAAGTGGGTGATGAGATCGACCTGATCTTCACGGTTGATATTGATAAAGACTGGTACCTCTATTCTTCCGATTTTGATCCTGATCTGGGTCCGATGGTGACCGAATTTACCTTCGAGCCTAACGATGGCTATGAGTTGGTAGGCGATATTAAACCTATTGGGGCCAAGGAGAAGTACGACGAACTCTGGGAGGGCAATTATACCTACTTCATCGGTAAAGCTGAATTCCGGCAGACCGTTAAAGTGCTAGGTGAAAACCTAAATAAAGTAACTGGCTCGTACAGCTACCAGGTGTGTACTGATGTCGACGGACGCTGCATTCCGTTTGATGATGAATTTTCTTTAGCAATGCCATTGAGTGGGAAAGCTAGTTCCTCAGCAGAAAGTACCAACCAGGAGGCTGCTCAACCAATTCCCAGTACCGATGTTAATATCAGTTCGCGAGAGTCTACCAGTCCGTATACGCTCATTACTTTCTTCTTTATTGCTTTTTTGGCTGGACTGGCCGCTCTGCTCACTCCCTGTGTGTTTCCAATGATTCCGATGACAGTTACCTTTTTCACTGGTGGCAGCAATAGCAATAGTGTAGCTATCCGAAAGGCAGTTATTTATGGGTTATCAATTATTGCTATTTACACGGTGGTGGGTACTTTGGTGTCGGTTATTTTTGGTCCGGCCTTTGCTAACTGGCTAAGTACTCACTGGTTGCCTAACCTTTTCTTCTTTGGCATTTTTATCTTCTTTGCACTATCTTTTCTGGGGCTATTTGAAATTACCCTACCTAGTTCTTTGGTTAACAAAGTAGATCAGCAGGCCGATCGGGGCGGTTACTACGGAATTTTCTTCATGGCATTCACTTTAGTGCTGGTTTCTTTTTCCTGCACCGGACCCATTGTGGGTAGTGTATTGGTAGAATCAGCTGGTGGGCAGTTCGTAAAGCCTATTGTCGGTATGCTGGGCTTTTCGTTGGCTTTTGCTATTCCGTTTGCTTTGTTTGCGGCTTTTCCGCAGTGGCTTAATAATTTGCCGAAATCGGGGGGGTGGTTGAATTCGGTGAAGGTAATATTAGGTTTCTTAGAGTTAGCATTGGCTCTGAAGTTTTTGAGTGTGGCTGATCAGGTGTATCACTGGAATATTCTGGATCGGGAAGTGTACCTGACGCTATGGATCGTCATTTTTGCCCTGATGGGTTTTTATCTACTCGGCAAGCTGCGATTGCCGCACGACAGTCCATTAGAATCTATTTCGGTACCCCGACTGATGTTGGCGATCGCCACCTTTTCGTTTGTGGTCTACCTGATTCCAGGATTGTTTGGGGCTCCACTGAAAGCGCTAGCGGGCTACCTGCCGCCCATGCATACTCATGATTTCAATATGCCCCTGCTCATTGCCCAGCAACAGTCGGCTAGCGGTAGCGGAGCTACGCTGGCGAGTAGTCAGGAAACCATTTGTGAAGAGCCCAAATTTGATAAACTGCTCCATTTCCCCCACGGCATTCAAGGCTACTTTGATTACGATCAGGCACTGGCCTGTGCCAAAGCTCAGAATAAACCACTGTTTATTGATTTTACTGGGCACGGTTGTGTGAACTGTCGGGAAATGGAAGCCCGGGTGTGGTCCGACCCAGCCGTGCTACGCCGACTGAGAGAAGATTTTGTGATGGTGGCTTTGTACGTAGACGAAAAAACTGAACTACCCGAATCAGAATGGTATACTTCGGAGTACGATAATAAAGTGAAGAAAACCATTGGCAAGCAAAACGCTGACCTGCAAATCCGTCGGTTCAACAATAACGCCCAGCCCTACTACGTGCTGCTGAACGAGCAGGGAGAGCTACTAGCCGAACCCAAAGCTTATGACTTAAATGTATCTAACTTCGTGGATTTTTTGGAGCTAGGAAAACAACGATTTGCTACCGGAGAGACCCTAGAAGATGATCCGGCTTTAGCGAACAAATAAGTGTTTGGGTGTTTCTGTGTTCATGTAAATACAATAACTCTGAACACCTGAACACCCTGTTAATTCAGATACTCCCTCGCCTCTTCTTCTACCTGTTGGTATTGAGCTGAAGACAGTGCTTTTTCGTACAGTTGACGGGCTTGGGTGTACTTCTTTTCCTGATGGGCAATGCGGGCTAAGCCGGCGTAAGCGTAACTGCGATAGTTTTCAGCTTCTTCGCTTTTTAGACCAGTGCCCATTTCCAGACTTTTAATGTACTGCTGCTCGGCCTGAGGGTAGTTCTTATCACGCTTTTCCAGCAGCATTCCCTGAAATAGATGGCCGCTCATTTGGTAGTAATTCCTGTCGCTCTCAATAAGCTGGGCAATAGGATTTTCTAAATTTTCGTAAACCCCGGCCAGAAGGGAAGCATCGGCGAAAGTTGTAGCAAAGTACAGATTTTTGGGGTATTTCTCGGCTAGGGTTCGGGCGTACTTTAGCGCCTGAGGAAGGTCGCATTCGTAGTTTAAATAAATGTGCGCCAGATAATCAGCAGCTTCGGCTTCCATAAAAACAGATTCCTGGTATGCCTTGTTAATCTGCTCCAGTCCCAGGGCTTTATCTCCGCTTTTGAAGAACCACATAAAAGGTTTATAGATCGGATGAATTTCCGGATACTTTTCGCGGTAGTAATTGTAGAGTCCGGTAGAGAAATAAAACTCCACGTACTCATCCTTCATATCCATACCCTCTTTTAGACAACTGTAAGCCTCTTTAGCCCGCCCTACGGCCTTCATATAGTTACCCGACTCATTTTCATACAGCGATAGCAATCCGTAGCCTGCCATTGCAAAAAAGTCGGCCTCGGGGTTGTCTTCGTCTTCATCCAGCAAAACCTCAGCTTTTTCTACGGGCTGATACAGATAATCTTTTAACTGTTCCATCTCCGGGCTTTCTGGCTCTAGCGGGTGGTGGGCTGACCGGATCGTCAATGCCTCCAGTAACGGGTTTACCGGGTGATTTGGCAATAATTGGCGAATCTGCCGGTTTAAACGCTTACTATTTTCTACCTCAGTATTGTATAGGCTTTGAATATTTTCTTTGATTAGCCGCTCTATTTCTGGATTATCAATAGAGATGGAATGTTGCGCCCAGGCACTAGTTACCAAAGCGCATACTAACATTGTAGTTTGTAAAATTCTCATACCCTTCATTGTCTCGTCCAGAAAATATGAACGCTAAACCGGAGTGTTAGTTATACTTCAACTTATGATTTTAGTGCCTAAGTAGTGCTCAGCTCATTTTCCGGTATTTTTATTAAACCACTATATTGTGATCTTTGCCCTATGCTCACAGCTTCTGTTGAATATACCAGCCTTCGTCCGCCCACTCATTACGCACTGGCCTTTGAGCCGTATCTGTATAACCAGACATCGTTCCTACGATTAAAAGAATACGAAGTGCAGTCTTTTTATGCCGTAGACCATGCTAGAGAGCTGATTATTGCCCGCATCCACTTCGCCATGGAAACCTCGCTCGAGGGTTCACTGTGTGCGATTAGCTTACCGCAGCTCCCGTTCGGATCACTGGAATACAGCCTAAGTATAAATATTGCTCAACTAACCGACTTTGTTGTTTTTGTGCGTGATCAGTTAACTCAACGAGGAATTACCTCAGTAGAAATCCGAGACTGTATCCCTGCCTACCGGGTAGATGAAGCCAAATTACTTCACCAGGCATTGTTGGATCAGGACTTCGTTGTACAGGAAGAAGCAGTCAATCATCATATACCAGTTGATGAGCGAGAGCTATCAACTAAAATGAGTGCTGGACAGCGAGGAAAACTTAAAAAGTGTGTTAGTGCTAGTTTCACTAGCGCACGTGAATCGATAGATGAACTATCAGAAGTGTATTCGTTTGTTGAAATGAGTTATCAAGCTCGAAAGCGTTTTTTGTCGCTCCCATTATCGGCCTTACAAGAATCTGTGTGCAAATTTCCTGATCAATACCAGCTATTTTCGGTATATTACTTACAAAAACGTATTGCTGCATGTGTAGCGGTAAGAGTCTCCCTGTCGGCCTTATACACTTTTTACTACACTGCTTTGGCCTCTTATGGTACCTACAGCCCTACCGTCTTACTGCTAGACACTGTTTACCAGTACTGTCAATCTCAGAAGATTAGTGTATTAGATTTAGGAACATCCAGTGCTGAATCAGTTCGGAAGTTTAAGGCTCGAATGGGTGGTGTTTCTTCAGAGAAGTATACTTACTTTTTAGCTTTAGGATGATGGAGGAACCTTTAGTTTCAGTCATCGCCCTAAGCTATAACCACGAGTTGTTTATCAAACAGGCCTTAAGCTCAGTCTTAAACCAAACTTACCCAGCTATTGAACTTATTTTAGTGGATGACGCAAGTACTGACCAAAGTGTAAACACTGCCAAAACATATCTAGAAGAAAATCCTGCCCTATTTCCGGTTAAAATTCTTTTTTTGAAAGAAAATGTTGGTAGTTGCACCGCCTTCAATCGCGGTTTGGCGCTCGCCCAAGGAAAATATGTTATTGATTTTGCCACTGATGATATCATGCTTCCCCAGAGGGTTGAACAACAAGTTAGCTATTTTGAGAGTCTACCGGATGATTATGGCGTAGTATTTACCGAAGCTGAGTACGTAGACCAAACAGGAAATCATCTATGGTACCATTACCGCAACCGGCTCAAGCATATTCGCCCTATCCCTACCGGGGATATATATGCCGAGGTACTCGCCCGCTACTTTATTTCCTCGCCCACCATGATGATAAGAAAAAAAGTGCTGGATGGTATGGGGGGGTACGACGAGCAACTTGCTTACGAAGATTTTGACTTCTGGGTACGCTCAGCCCGAAATTGGAAATACGCCTACTTAGATGACTGTACTACCCAAGTACGGAAACATTCTGAATCAATGTCCACCGGCTGGTACCGCCCCGGTGATCCGCAATTGTATTCTACTTATTTAGTCTGCCAAAAGGCGTTGAAGCTGAACAAAAGTGATGAAGAACGAAAGGCTTTAGCTACCCGACTTAAGTACGAGCTTCGTCAAGCTTTTCGCTCGGGAAATCACAAAGAAGTGGAATTGCTATTTGGTTTACTACGTCAGCTAAAGAGAAAACCTTTATTCTATAGGTTACTGACAACTATTTCCAGCTTCTGTTAATTTACCCTTCTAACATTTTAGCCCATTTCGTCGAAGCTAATGCTTGTTTAATCTCATTGTAATTTAAAATAAGCTTAGTTAGAGGTTCGGGATTTTGTCTTATAAGTAGAGACTGTAGTTTATAAGGCTTTACTTTCAAGAATTTCTGCACTCTAGTAAGAGTAGTGGTTGGATGGCTTACTAGTGACTCGTAGGATATTGGCAGTAAATCATGGTTTTTAAAAAGTTTTCTACAATAATGTGAATGCTCATCCATACTCATTAATTGAGTCTTACATTCTTCTGCCGAAAGGTATATTTTCCGTTTCTCCACCTTCATTTTCTGACCTTTTTTCCACATAGTATATTGACCAGTATTTTCAGCGATTTTTAAAGATACTAAGTTGCGTAAGAGGTTTTCTCGGTAAAGATAAACTACTAATACGCTTTGTCTACTAGCTAATAAAGAGATCATATCCTTTCCGAGAGGATAGGCAGTGTACTGGAAGAAGAATTTTACTCCAACTGCCTGAATGTTTCGTGAGTATAGTTTGAATAATTTCTTATCAACTAATTCTGCTGCTTTTGTCTCGTTGCTATTCCTAACTTTATTTCCCAAATATTCTCCTAACGATAATATGTTCGGGTGAGAATTTAGATAAGTATGTAACAAAGTAGACCCTGATCGGGGGTGACATAGAATAATGAAAGGGGTGTATTTTCTTGTCTTTTCAATAGAAAGAGATTCTAGTAAATGTTTATAATAGAGCACCTTTAAAATTCTAATGTATGTAGTTGCTCGCATAACTAAATTTAATTAAAGTCCATCCAATTGGAAAACTGGCATTCTGTGAGCTTTTTCAGTTGCTTTACATCTTCGTGATAGTACGAAGCAACCCATTGCCTGGTATCTTCATCTATGGAATCTGGTTGTTGGAAAGATAGAAATTTGGTTTTAGTAGCTTCTACGATTTGTAATGCTTTTCTACGGATGGTAATACGGTGGCGATCTGAGAATACTTTTTGGTACCATCTCTTTAGTAGGCTGTTGTGTCTCCCTGACATCAAATCCATCGCCTGTTTATACATTCTAGGATTTTTCAGAACAGTGCTTTGGTTAAGAAGAGGCACCTCAATAGTAGGTAGTAGGGGAAGGTCAAGAAAGGAAAAGCAGGAGTTGATCGTCTGCTGTGGTTGTTTTTGGAGAGCTTCGGTCGTTATTAAGTGAATAAATTCTTTCCCGAACGTTTGTTGATAGGTTTCTATCCACCGGGCATAATGCCCACGGGCGTAGTACGCTGGTGAGATATGATCCTCATCATATGGGACTGATATGCTATCGTAAAATGCATCACGAAAACTTTTATGTTCAAAACCTCGCCCTTGGTAAAAGTTATAGTGTGAAATAGCCCGGTCTACCGGATTTCTCAAAATAAAGATAAATCTGGGAGATATTGTCCATTCCCTGATTCTCTGAATTGCTTTTAGGCTCCCCATATAGTTGATGCTGGCTTCACCTCGGTAGCAATAGTTGATACCGTCTCTAAAAAGAGGTTGATAGTATTCATCCAATAATCCGAACGTACGGTCATTAGTAAAAAAATTAGGTTCCTTATCCTGAGCCATATAGATACTAGGATGCTGACTCAGACAATAATGTAGAGTAGTGGTCCCGGCTTTCATAGCACCAGGGATAAATAGGTTAGGAAACCAAGCCTTCGTGTCTGAAGATACTAGTGGATTTTGACTCACCTCAAGGAATCCATTATGTTACAAAAAATAAATTAATCCGCTCATACATCCTTTTCTTCGGTAGCTTGCTCGCTATTCTTTGATACTTCTTCGTTGTAGGGCTGTTCGCTCATTAGGCGTACTCCTTCGGCTTTTGTTAGCTTCAGATCGCGGACTACCCGGCGGGGGGTGGGGCGATGCAGTGAAAAAACTACCAGTACAATAGCGTAAAGTCCGGCAAAGAGTTGCTCGCCGGTGAGGTATAGTCCTAACGCTACCAGCGCGTTAGAGGTCATAAACCAAATGTACATCTGTCGAATCTGCTGGTAAAAGTAGCGAAGCTTCCGGCGGAACGACCAATTAGGTTCTACCAGTAGCATCGCCCTCCGGTATCTCCGGAAAGCGAAAAATACACTGATAGCTGTCCCAACTAATAAGGCAATATGTAAGGCCGAGAAGCGATGCGTAGACTTAAGTCCGCCCTGACCTTCGTATTGCAAATAGGCAACACAGAATAACACCAGTGGGCCGGCAATGAGTAAATAAAGGGTGATGTTTAGAACATGAAAATATTCGTGAGCATTTTGCAAATACTTTTTGTCAGGAGTGGGCATGCCGATGATCAATAATTTGAGGCGAAATTAACAATTCCTTTGCCAAATGGCTTATATTCGTAACGAATGATCGAATGAAAAATGAGTGAATGATTTAATAAGTCTGCCAGTACTTTACCGTTCATTCATTCCATCACTTATTCATTCAAATATTCAATAAAATTCTACTAACCTATGCGGCATTGGCGGGGGACGCTTTGGCTTAGCTTCGTACTTATTATCGGTTCTATCGGCTGTAGCACTACTATCAACCGGCAGGGTGAGCATGTATCGGTAGAGCAGTTTGACTCACTCCGCACCACTTACTATCGGCTGAACGATAGCCTGAACTACGCCTGGAATTCACTCAAGCAAAGCGACGAAGAGAAATTAGTGCATTTGGATCAGTTGATAAAGGAACTGGATAAAGATGATCTGGTGGGGGCCGATACGCTAAATTTCCTGGAGCAGATGGTAAAGGAGCTACGTGAGATCAGGTTTGATTCTATCACCGTGGCAAATGCGTCTCAGGTTCAGAAGTACGATAGCCTGACCGGAGTGATCAGCGATTCACTAGTGTACCTGACCGATCATTTTCCCGAAGGAGAAGAGAACCCCGCTGTACTGTACCTGACCGATAAAATTATCAGCGAAAATAGCAGTGTAGCTCTGTATCGTTTACGGTACGATCAGGTGAGCCGGGACTTTAATCGCTTTATTGAAGAAAATAAAGAACTAATGTCTTCGCTGGATAGCACTGGTCAACCGGTATTCCGGCGTCCGATGTTCCGACTAGTGAATGACCCAGCGAAAGAAGTTGAGCCCAAGTAGTAATGGAGATTAAACAGTCAGAGTTCGTGAAGAGTAGTGCTGAGGTTGATCAGTGCCCGGCCGGATCGCTACCCGAGTTTGCTTTTATTGGTCGATCCAACGTTGGTAAGTCTTCGCTCATTAATATGCTCACTGGACGCCGGAAACTAGCCAAAACTTCCAACACTCCCGGCAAAACCCAAACTATCAATCACTTTCTGATTAACCAGCAGTGGCACCTAGTTGACCTACCCGGCTACGGATACGCTAAAGTGAGTAAAACTACTCGCGATGATTGGGGAAAAATGATTGAATCTTACTTACTGAACCGCCCTCAGCTAGTCAGCCTATTCGTCTTAATAGACTCCCGTATTCCCCCGCAGAAAATTGATTTGGTGTTTATTGACTGGGTAGGCGAACGAGGGGTGCCGTTCACCATTATTTTTACCAAGGCCGATAAGCAGAACGAGAAAAAAACGCAAAAATCTATTCGGGCCTTTGAGACCGCCATGCGTGAAACTTGGGCCGAACTGCCGCCTATGCTGATCAGTTCATCAGTAACCCGCACTGGTCGAGAAGAAATTTTAGGGTATCTCGATGAGCTACTGACGGCTACTCAATAGCTTTTTTGCTATATTCGCCCCCGTTTTACAACAGAGCAGCGGTACAACCGTTACCTTAGAGTTACGTCAATAAAAACCATTTACTGTTATGGAGATAAGCGAAATTGCAGCGATTGCTGGTAAGGGAGGACTATTTCACGTACTAAAACCATCTCGCGCAGGTATGATCGTAGAAACACTCGATGATCAAAAGAAGCGGATGATGGTGAACATCAATCAGCGGGTTTCAGTTTTAAAGGAGGTATCTATCTACACCACCAGTGGAGAAGGAGCCGTTCCGCTGGAAGAAGTGTTCCAGAAAATATACGAAGAGTTTGGCGATGATCCCGGAGTAGATACTTCCGACAGTGAAGATCTAAAGGCGTTTCTCAAGCACGTGGTACCCGACTACGACGAAAGCCGGGTATATGCTTCAGATATGAAAAAACTGGTAAACTGGTACACCATCCTATTGAAGCAGGCTCCGGAGGTACTGGAACCGCAGGAAGATGAAAAAGAATCTACTGAAGATTCAGAAAATCCTGAAGCGACTTCCTCAGCCGACGCTACCGCTAAATCAGCTCCCGAAGAGCAAGAAGCCTCCGAAACCGAAAAGAACGATTAATGATCAATGTCCGTTCATTCGTCATTAATCACTAATCATTACTTCAACTATTGTCCCTGAGCTAAAGAGTAAGCACGTTCACCGTCGATATTGTACAGTTGCTCGGTCTTGATGAAATCAAAATTATGCTCATCCAATCGGTTTAGTAAACCGATAATCTGTTGGTGGGTGACTGTTTTTCCCTCTTCGGCTACAAAGCGGCATCGCCAGTGGTCGGTACAAAATGTTTCGGGTAATCCATCGGGGTACACCTTAACCCCCCGGTTAGTAATTACTCTCAGCGTAAAATCGTCGCCACTAATGGCCGATAGCCCATCGCCAATTACGTTAGGATCACGATCACTCTCATTCCAGTCAATAAAAACATCTACCCCTACCAGGTCTTTCTGCCGGTTAGGGTCGGGTGGAGTGCTGTAGTGTAGCTTTTTGCCCTGTACCGGGTGGTAATCGGCCGGGGTAAGTCGCTTGGGTGTTTTACCCAGGTTTTTAATAACTTCTTTGGCAAAAGCCTGCGTTCCTACCAACTCTTTACTTTGGCCGATGCGGTAAATATCAGCAGTATGAATTCCCGACTCCAGGGTATATAGCCAGGCATTATTAATCTGAGAGGCTACCTCGGGCTGGCCAATATGAACCAGCATCATAATGGCTGCATTAATCAGACCCGATGGATTGGCTACGTCTTTTCCGGCAATGGTGGGGGCTGAGCCGTGAATAGCTTCAAACATAGCGCAACTTTCACCAATGTTAGACGACCCACCTAAACCTACCGAACCGGCAATCTGAGCTGCAATATCGGAAATAATATCGCCGTATAGGTTCAGCGTCACTACTACGTCCAGTGTTTCAGGCTTATCTGCCAGAATAGCCGAGCCAATGTCAATAATCATGTGTTCCTGCTCAATATCAGGATATTCCTTACCGATCTCATCAAAGGTACGGTGAAACAACCCGTCGGTCAGTTTCATGATGTTATCTTTGGAAAAGCAGGTCACCTTCTTACGGTCGTAAGCTTCGGCGTATTCGAAGGCGTAACGAATAATTTTTTCGCAGCCGGGGCGGCTTACTAGTTTCAGGCACTGTACCACCTCTTCGGTTTGCTGATGCTCAATACCCGCATATAAATCTTCTTCATTCTCCCGCACAATAACCATATCAATCATATCGTGGCGGGTAGGGACGTAGGGACTGTACGAGCGACAGGGGCGCACGTTAGCGTATAGTCCCAGTGTTTTGCGGGTAGTAACATTAAGCGATTTAAAACCGCCGCCCTGAGGAGTAGTAATGGGTGCTTTCAGAAAAACTTTGGTACTTCGCAGCGAATCCCAAGAAGAAGGTTCAATACCGGAACTCACCCCCCGCTCGTAAACTTTCTCTCCAATTTCAATAACTTCGGGGTCGATACCAGCCCCGGCGGCTTCTAAAATACTTAGCGTAGCCTTCATAATTTCCGGACCTATTCCGTCGCCGTAGGCAACCGTAATTTTTCGTTTTTCCGACATAGTAAATTATTATGTTTTAAAAAAATATTCGTGCAAAATGATTAAAGCAAAGGTATGGGGGTTTAGCCCAACAAAAGAAAACTAACCAGCTTTTTTTTGAGATGTTTGCCCTATTTTTTTCTGTTCCCTAATTCGTACCGTTCTGCCAGTGCAGACTGCAGTGAGGTCAAGTTTTTGAGAATAGTACCCCACCTGTTATATTTGCGCTCAGAAAGTCTCGCAAAAAAGCTGAGCTTCAACGTACGTCCACGGTTGCTTCTTGCGGTCGTGGACGTACAGTTTAGGTTTAAAGACATAACTATGGCAAACTTTAAGTACATCAGTACTACTATCAAAGATGGAATCCTCACACTAACTATTGACCGGGAAGATAAACTCAATGCCCTGAATAAAGCTACGTTGGAGGAGATCGGAGAAGCAATTCAGGAAGTATACGATGACAGTGATATAAAAGCAGTAATTATTATTGGATCGGGGGAAAAAGCCTTCGTCGCTGGGGCAGATATTAGCGAAGTGGCCGATTTGAACGAAGTAAACGGACGAAAATTTGCTGAGATCGGACAGGAAGTATTTGCTTCTATTGAAAAGTGCGATAAACCCATTATAGCCGCAGTAAATGGTTTTGCTTTAGGCGGCGGTTGCGAACTAGCAATGGCCTGTCATATGCGGATTGCTTCCCGGAGCGCGGTCTTTGGGCAACCAGAAGTAAATTTAGGGCTAATTCCCGGTTTTGGTGGCACTCAGCGGCTACCTAACCTAATTGGGCGGGGACGAGCTCTAGAAATGATGATGACGGCTGACACTATTTCAGCCGAGCGAGCCTACGAAATCGGCTTAGTGAACCAACTGGTAGAAGATAAAGCGGCACTGGTTGAGTACTGCGAGCGATTACTGCAAAAAATAACTTCCAAGGCTCCGCTCGCCATTGGTATGCTCGTAGACTGCGTAAATGCGGCTTACGAAGCCGAAGAGAATGGCTACCAGACCGAGGCCAATAGCTTTGCTGCCTGCTGCAAATCGCGTGACTTTGTGGAAGGTACTCAGGCCTTTTTGGAAAAACGCCCCCCCAAGTTTACCGGCGAATAACAATTAGGCGGTTTCCTTACCTCGTTCGCGATGGGGTACGATCCTTGCGGCTTGTACCGTTTATAAAGCCACCGCATGAACCCACTGAAAAAACTGGCTGGGCAAACTGCCCTCTACGGGGTTAGCACCATTCTGGGGCGAGTACTGAACTACGCCTTGGTTCCTATTCATACGAGTATATTTCTTGAAGGCCAGTACGGAAAACTGACAGATCTCTATGCTTACGTAGCCTTCTTCAATATCGTGTATACCTTTGGGATGGAAACGGCCTATTTCCGCTTTGCCTCCCAGAAGAAGTATCAGTCGGAGCAACCACAAATCTATCGCTCGGCGCTTAGCTGGGTGCTGTTGATCAGTTTTACGGTATCGGCATTATTATTCTGGCAGGCCCCGGCCATTGCTCAGTGGTTGGATTATCCTCAGGATGCGCATATCGTCCGTTGGTTAGCGGTTATTCTGTTGTTGGATGCTTTCGTAGCGATTCCTTTCGCTCGGCTGAGATTGGAGAATCAGGCTCGTTGGTTTGCCATTACCAAACTGGCTAATATTGGTTTGCAGGTAGGTTTACAACTGGTTTTCTTACTACTTCTGCCTAAGTTTCTGGATGTATCTACTTGGTTTCCTGATGAAGTCGGAAAGATTAGCGTCAGCTTCATATTCCTGGCTAATCTGATGGCTAGTATCATAACCCCGTTATTCCTGTGGCAGTGGCTAACTGACTATCAACCGGTGCTGGATCGTCGATTTGTGAAGCCGATGCTAGTGTACGCTACCCCGATCTTGTTGATGGGACTGGCCGGTATGGTGAACGAACGCATCGATATTATTTTATTCGCTGATCTGTTGCCGGAGAACTTCTATCCTGGAAAAACTCCTAAAGAGGCATTGGGTACCTATAGTGCCAGTGTGAAGATGAGCATCTTTATGCTGCTGGCCATCCAGGCGTTTCGCTACGCGGGCGAACCTTTTTTCTTTTCCGGGGCAGAAGATAAAAATGCTCCCACCTTGTTTGCACAGGTAATGCATTACTTTACCCTATTCAGCATTCTGATTTTAGTAGCTGTAAGTATCAATGTGGAGTTGATCGGATCACTTTTCCTGCGTCGGGAAGGGTATCGGGATGCGTTGTACATTGTGCCGTTTCTGCTGTTCGGAAAGCTACTCTATGGTATCTATGTCAATCTCTCGGTGTGGTTTAAGCTCACTGACCGAACCTACTTCGGAACCATTATCGCTACGGTAGGCGCTATTGTTACCCTAACCATAAATATTTTACTAATTCCCGTACTCGGATATTTTGGTTGTGCTATCGCCAGTATTGCCTGCTACGGAGTGATGTCTTTGGTTTGTTACTACTACGGCAAAAGGTATTATCCAATTCCGTATTTCTTCGGTCCGTCGCTCATCTACCTGCTAGCCGGAGTGGGCTTGATTTATCTGGCATTTACCGTAGATTTGCCCTCAATCTGGTGGGAAAACATCCTGAATATCGGTTTAACGCTGCTGTTTGCCTTGGTTGTTTTTCTGCGGGAAAAAAGAAATTTGCGCACCTACAGTAAAGCCTAACCAATTCTATGATTGAAGTAAAAATTGTCAACCAATCTGGTCACCCTCTGCCGGCTTACCAAACCGAACACGCGGCGGGCATGGATGTGCATGCCGCTATTAAAACCCCCATCACCTTACAGTCGCTGGAACGCGCCCTGATTAGTACCGAGTTTTTCATTGAACTGCCCGTAGGGTACGAAGCCCAAGTACGTCCTCGCAGTGGGTTAGCCTACAAACACGGCCTCACTGTACTAAACAGTCCCGGAACCATTGATGCCGACTATCGCGGAGAGGTAAAAGTACTGCTGGTTAATTTGTCGAATGAGGCCTACACCGTGCAACCGGGTGAAAGAATCGCCCAGGTGGTAGTAGCCAAACACGAACAGGTAGTCTGGCAGGAAGTAGAATCACTCAGTGAAACTACCCGCGGTGCTGGCGGCTACGGAAGCACGGGACACTCTTAACAATGGGCAATTTACAGTGACCAGTGACCAGTGACCAATTAAACATTTGAACTATTGAGCAATCGAGCCATTGAACAATAGAACATTCGGGTAATCGCTACCAACGATCATCCAGCGTAATAAATCACTCTATTTCAATTTTTTTAGCCCAGTGCGCGAGAGTAACTTGTGCACAACTTTTCAATAGTTTAATAACTGTCAACTATCCATTATCAATCAGGCGCCGAGTGCTTTCAACTAATATGAGAATTATTGTTCCTATGGCGGGCATGGGCAAGCGCATGCACCCGCATACCCTTACTATTCCTAAACCATTGATTCCCATTGCTGGTAAACCTATTGTGCATCGGCTAGTAGAGGACATTGCTAAAGTAGTACAACAGCCGATCGAAGAGGTTGGCTTTGTGATTGGTCGCAGCTTTGGCGAAGAAGTGGAAGAAAGCCTGCGCTACGTGGCAAAATCTATTGGGGCCACTGGGAAAATCTATTATCAGGACGAAGCGTTGGGAACCGCCCACGCACTTTACTGTGCTAAGGAGTTACTGGATGGCAACGTGATTGTAGCCTACGCTGATACTTTGTTTCGGGCTGATTTTACGTTGGATGCCGAGCAGGACGGCATTGTGTGGGTACAGAAAGTAGCCAACCCATCGGCCTTTGGAGTGGTACAGGTGAATGAAGAGAACACGATTATCGACTTTGTAGAGAAACCAAGCACTTTCGTTTCGGACCTAGCTATTATCGGGATCTACTACTTTCGTGATGGGACTTTTCTTCGCAATGAGTTACAATACCTGATTGACAATAACATTATGAACTCCGGCGAGTATCAGATTACTAATGCGCTAGAGAATATGAAGAATAAAGGCGTGCGCTTTGTACCGGGGCAGGTAGATGAATGGCTTGATTGCGGAAATAAGGACGCTACCGTCCACACCAACCAGCGGTATTTGCAGTACATTCAGCAGGATTTGAATATGCCTGAGTCAGTAAGCACCAAAGAATCAATCATTATTCCGCCGGTGTATCTGGGCGAAAACGTGAAGCTGGTCAATTCGGTTATTGGCCCGCACGTATCCATCGGCGATAATACCGAAGTGAGTAATTCTCGCATCCAAAACAGCATTGTGCAGACCAACACAGTAGTAGCTAACGCTAATCTAGAGAATTCTATGCTCGGAAACTTTGTTACCCTCAAGTTAAGTTCTTCCGATCTAAGCATTGGCGATTATAACTCCGTGGTAGAAAATATGCACTGATTCATCGTACCTACGCGTACTATCGCGGTAAACATTATCGTTGCTAGTACGTGTACGGATTTACTGATACCAGTAACTGTTGTATATTCGCCCTATGGCAAGCAACGATCGGAAGTTAGGCTTTAGGAGCCTGAGAAGTTGATAGTATGAAAACAATTTACCTCCTGAGAAGTATCTGGCTTGGCTGCGCGCTTCTGCTGATAGCGACATCCAGTACTCTCGCCCAAAAAAATAAAGCTTCGCGCGAAGAGCGTAAGGTGCGAGAAGCTACCTATTACTTCACCGAAGGGGTAAAATACGATATTCTAGAAGACTACGAGAAAGCGTTAGCGCTATTTGAGAAGTCGCTGGAGAGTGATCCGGACAACGCGGCGGCTCACTACAAGATTGCATCCATCTTATCCCGACAGGGTATACTGGATGATGCGCTGTCGCACGCCAACCAGGCGATTGAACTGAATCCCGATAACAAGTACTATTATCTTACCAAAGCTGAAATTCTCACTCAGCAGTCTAATTTTGAGGGAGCAGCCCAAGTGTACGAAACCTTAATTGATCGACTGGATAAAACCGACGATTACTTATTCGATCTGGCTGCTTTGTATTTGTATCAGCAAAACTTTGATCAGTCAATAGAAGCCTATAATCGTATTGAGCAGAAATACGGTTTGTTGCCAGAAGTAGTAGTGGCCAAGCAACGAATCTATTTGCAGCAGAACAAACTAGACAAGGCCATAGAAGAAGGAGAACGCCTGATTGAAGCTATGCCGGGTGAAAGCGACTACGTAATTGCTTTGGCTGAAATCTTTATTTCTAATGGTAAAGACCAGGAGGCTATCCCATATTTGGAAGAATTACTGGAAATGGCTCCTGATAATCCCGAAGCGGAATTATTGCTGGCTAAGATATACCAGAATCAGGGTAATGATGCCGAAGCTGAAAAGCACATGGGGGCAGCATTTACCAACCCGAATCTCAACTTAAAACTTAAGTTAGAGTTAGTTGCCAAATACATTCAGGAACTTCCTGACCCAGAAACTGAACAATTGCTAACTACGCTTACTGATAATATTCTTGAGTCGCATCCCGACGAAGCGGAGGCGTACATCCTAAAGGGCGACTTCATGAACGCCATCGACAGTGCCCGTCAGGCTCGTAATTACTACTTACAGTCGCTCAACTACGATGAGACTAATTTTGATGTTTGGCAAAACATGCTGACCATTGAGTTTCAGACGTTGCAGGAAACCGATAGTGTGGTGAAGCACTCGGAGCAGGCACTAGAGTTGTTTCCGAATCAGGCTATTGTGTATTTTTATAATGGGGCGGCTCACGCTGCTTTGCAGAACTTTGATGAAGCGGCCTATTCGCTCGACCAGGCCCGTCGGCTATCCAATAACCGGGAGCTAACGCTGTACTGTAATATCTATCTGGGCGATGTATACAACGGCTTGGAGCAGTACGAAAAGTCAGAAGAAGCCTACGAAGCGGTGCTGAAGGCAGACCCGAGTAACGATTACGTACTGAATAACTATAGCTATTTTCTGGCATTGCGGCAGGAAAAACTACCCTATGCCAAGCAACTTTCTACCCGTTTGCTTGAACTAAATCCGAATAATGCTAATTATCTGGATACCCATGGTTGGGTTTTATACATGCTGGGAGAGTATAAGCAAGCCCGAAAGTATATTGAACGAGCGTTGGAGCAGGGAGCCAGTAGTGGTGAAGTAGTAGAGCACTACGGAGACATACTTTTTAAGCTGGGCGAAGTAGACGAGGCCGTGCAGCAGTGGATGAAAGCCAAAGGCATGGATGATGCTTCCGAACTTATTGACAAGAAAATTGCCGATCGAAAACTATACGAATAACCTGTTCCAGTTAAGCGTATCGCGACTGTTTGTCGGGATTATGTTGCTAGCTCTTGCTGCCAGTTGTAGTAAAAAAATTACTGGAGTTGATCGCGGCGGAGTAAAAGCCGACGCGCTTCAGATTGAAAACGTTGACTTTGAATATCTGACCGCGAGTAGCAAAATAAAATTTCGTAGCGACGAGCAGAACGTAAACGCAACGGCCAACATCCGGATGAAAAGGGATAGCGTGATCTGGATTTCCGTAACGCCCGGATTTGGTATTGAAGCGGCTCGGGCTATCATCAATCGGGACTCTTTAGCCCTGATAAACCGGCTGGAAAAGGAATACCGTAGCTATAATTTCCAGGAATTAAGTAAAAAATATAATTTTACGATTAACTACGACCTACTACAGGCAGTGTTGCTAGGCGATATGCCCCGCTCTATTGTAGCTGATGACCAGGTGAAGCAGGAAACGAACTACTTTGTGGTTCGGCAGGAAGAAGGCCCCATTACGATTGACAACTTCATTGATCGGCAACTGATGAAAGTAGAACGCATCGCAATGGTAGAGAAAGATGCGAACGGATCAGCAAAAAATCGAGGCGGAAAAAACACGCTTAACCTACAGTACAGCGATTTTAAGCAGTTGGATGAAGAAATATTGCCATTTAGTAATTTGGTTTCTCTGGACTATCGGCAGCAGGGCCGAAAGCGTAGGACACAAATTGACATTGAGCATAAAAAAGTTTCTATTGTTGATCAGGCCTTACGGTTTCCTTTCAATGTTCCCGATAAGTACGCCCGGCGGTAGAAAGAACTACTGGTTGAGTGTGCTAATGATATTTTTTATCAGCTTATCCTCGATAAGTTGGGCTCAACAGGCATCTCCAACCCGCAAACAACTGGAGAAAGAGAAGAAAGAGAATCTCCAGCGCATCAAAGAAGCCCAGCGGATTCTTTCCGAAACATCCTCGCGCCGCGAAAGCAGCATTGGGCAACTGAACGCCATTAACGAGCAAATCAAAGCCCGCGAATCACTCATTCGTTCTATTAGTCAGGAACTATCTTTATTAGAAGTACAAATTACTGAGTTAGGTAGCGTAATTACCGCACTGGAAGAAGACTTGGTGAACCTGAAGCAGGAATATGCCTACATGGTGTACGCCGCTAGTAAAACCAGTAATAGCTATGACCGTCTTACCTTCCTGTTTTCTGCAAAAACATTTAACCAACTTTTTCGGCGGATTAAGTATATGCAGCAGTACTCTCAGGCTCGAAAGAACCAAGTGAATCAGATTCAGAAGGTTCGAGAAACGCTGATTAACCAGCGAGAGGCTATTGAAAGCAAACGACTGGAGCAGCAGGTACTGCTTGATCAACAGGTGATTGCTAACCAGGACTTGATTGCCCTGAAGACCAAACAACGGGCGGTAGTCCGGGATTTAAGCCGGAAAGAAGAACAGCTTAAAAAAGAAGTTGCTTCTCGCCGTAGCGATGTTCAGCGCTTAGAGCAATTGATTGCCGAACTCATTAAAAAAGAGATGGAGGAAAGTGCAAGGAGCAAAACCGAAAATGCGGTGGCACTCAATACCTCGAAGGAAGAACTCTCTACCTCTTTCGCCAAAAATAAATCGCAACTGCGCTGGCCGGTTAAATCAGGCTTTATTTCCCAACGGTTTGGCAACAATCCGCACCCAGTGATGAAAAATATTTTGGTGCCTAACGATGGCGTGGATATCCAGACCAACCAGAATGCTGAAGTAAATGCGGTGTTCGACGGAATAGTGATTGCCATTACCCCAATTCCGGGGCCGGGTAACAGTAAAGCGGTGATTATGCAGCACGGTGAGTACTTCACAGTATATTCTCGACTAAAGGATGTAAACGTCCAAAAAGGACAAGCGGTGCGCGCCGAAGAACCCGTAGGTATGGTAAATACCGACTCGGATGGTATCTCCGCCCTACAATTCCAAATCTGGCATAATCAACAAAAACTTAACCCCGAGCCTTGGTTGCAAAGAAGGTAGCAATGTGTTCAGGTGTTTAAGTGTTCATGTAACTTTGGACACTTAAACACCTGAACACACTATTATTCAATTCGGTGAACTTTTAGATTCTCGATTTTCTTTGCTAAGAAAGTCCTACTTTGGCAAAAGTATTGTTAATTGTTTAGGTAAAGCGAAAAGCGTACTCAATTATTCCTTATATTTATCCTTTAGCTACTGTACGTAGTTTATTAAAACTGAAATTGATATGATTACTAATTTTGCGTTTGTAGGCGGTTTAGGCGGTTGGGAAATTCTCTTGATTGTCTTGGTATTACTTATTTTCTTTGGGGCTAAGCGCATTCCGGAGCTAGCCAAAGGGCTAGGCCGAGGTATCCGTGAGTTTAAGGATGCAACCAAAGAAATAAAGGACGAGATTGAAGAAGGAACCCGAACCACTACCACTAAGTCGTAAACATCTGGCATTTACTTCATTTCGTGATATACAGCAACTCCTTCAGGAAAAATCCATCTCCTGCCAGCAGGTTGTTGAATACTATCTCACTAATATTCGTGAGCAAGCTCAACTTGGGGCGTTTGTAGAAGTTTACGAAGCCGAGGCGCAAGCTCAGGCCAAAGAAGTTGATATAAAAATTTCCCAGGGAAGAGCAGGCCGTTTAGCCGGTATGGTAATTGGCCTTAAAGATGTTCTCTGCCTGCGCAATCATCCAGTACAGGGTGGAAGCCAGATTTTAAACGGTTTTCGTTCGCAGTTTACCGCTACCGCCGTTCAGCGCCTGCTCGACGAAGATGCGATTATCATCGGTCGGCAAAATTGTGATGAGTTTGCGATGGGTTCATCTACTGAAAACTCATCCTTCTTTCCTACCCGTAATGCGGCTAACCCGAACCGGGTACCCGGTGGTTCTTCCGGTGGCTCAGCGGTAGCCGTGCAGGCCCACATGTGTACTGCCTCGCTGGGTTCTGATACCGGCGGATCTATCCGTCAACCGGCAGCTTTCTGCGGCTTAGTCGGTCTAAAACCTACTTATTCTCGAGTCTCCCGCCACGGGCTTATCGCCTACGCTTCTTCCTTTGACGTAATCGGAACGCTGACGCATACTGTAGAAGACTCCGCTTTATTGTTGGAGATTATGGCTGGGCCTGATGAATATGATAGCACAGTTTCCCAGAAAGCAGTACCCGCTTACACCCAATTTCTTTCTGCTGATTCTAAACCACGTAAAATTGCTTACCTGCAAAATACGCTTAGTCATGAGGGCATTCATCCTGATATAATACAGAAGACTGAGCAGGCACTTGATTCTCTTCGTCAGGATGGGCATATACTGGAGCCGATAGATTTTCCGTTGTTGGAATACGTGTTGCCTACGTACTATATTCTGACCATGGCTGAGGCTAGTTCTAATCTGTCTCGCTTCGATGGGGTGCGTTACGGATACCGTAGTCCGAAGAGTCATACGATGGAAGCAATGTACAAGAAAACCCGAACCGAAGCGTTTGGAGAAGAGGTACAGCGGCGAATAATGCTAGGAACATTCGTACTAAGCGCAAGTTACTATGATGCTTACTACACTAAGGCACAGAAAGTGCGCCGTTTGCTGCAAAATGCCACGCGTGATATATTGAAAGAGTATGATTTTATAGTGCTTCCCACCACTCCAACTCCAGCCTTTAAACTGGGTGAGCGGGCTACACCAATTGAGATGTATTTGGCCGACTTATTCACGGTGCAGGCATCTATCGCCGGGGTTTCGGCTATTTCAATTCCGGTAGGAAATAGCCAGGAGGGATTGCCGGTGGGGTTACAGATGATTGCTGGGGCATTTGGGGAGGCAGAGCTAATGTCATTCGCTTATCATTTTATGAACAAGCACCCGCTAAACTAACGCGGGTAAGTAAAAACCACTTTATTTAGTCAAGCTTTTTCATTAAATTGTACAGAATTTGTTTAGATATAGGTGCAGTAAAGTACCAGGATAAATTAGATTGATAATGGCGAGAATAGCGGGAATTTTTTGTTTTTTCATTATCGTTGCCATAGCGGTAACTGCCTGTGAAGCGGCTCCGGTCAGTACCGATCCTCGAGATACGGTAGCACTTTTTCAGCCGGCTTACGATTATGAGTACGTTCCTGATGCTTCCTATGACTTGGTGGCTGACCGTATTGCCTGTATTGAGTCGGATATTCCGTTAACCTACAATCACCGGGTAAAATCGTTCATCGATTACTTTACTGTGAAAGACCGAGAATACACCCGCATGGTGATTCGCCGTAAAGATGTTTATTTTCCGCTTTTCGAGAAGTACCTGAAGAAACACAATCTTCCCCAAGATCTAAAATATCTGGCTATTGTTGAGTCTGGTTTGAAGCCGGAAGCCCGCTCACGCGTTGGCGCGGTAGGCCTATGGCAGTTTATGCCAAGCACTGGCCGAATGTTCGGTCTTAGCCAAGATTGGTACGTAGATGAACGCCAAAGTCCTGAGAAATCTACGGAAGCAGCTTGCAAGTACCTGAAACAACTGTATAATATGTTCGGCGACTGGGAACTAGCGTTAGCAGCGTACAACACCGGTCCTGGTAACGTTCGTAAAGCCATCCGTCGCTCAGGATACAAAAAGAGCTTTTGGGGTATTTATCGCTACCTGCCTCGAGAGACTCGTTCCTACGTGCCTCAGTTCGTGGCCATTGCCTACACGCTGAATTACATTGATGAGCATAATCTTCAGGAAGAAATTCCCGACTATCTGGTAGATGCTGATACGGTATTGATTAGCCAGTTTGCCAGTTTAAAAGTGTTGGCCGAGCAGTTGAATGTTTGCGAAGATGATCTAAAGCGGTTGAATCCCGAACTTCGGCGGGGCGTAGTACCAGAAACGGCCAAGAATTATCCGTTGCGGATACCGGCTGATATGGCCGATTATCTGGCAGCTAATCAAAGTTCAATTCTGGATACAGTAGGTAGCGAAACAATCAAAAAGCAATTTATTGCTCAGGCGAGAAAGAGCAGTGGAAGCACCTACGGCCGTAGTAAAGTTACTTATCGGGTACGTCGGGGCGATGTATTGGGGAAAATTGCTGAACGACACGGGGTACGCTTGTCAGATCTTAGACGTTGGAATAATATCCGGGGAAGCCGTATTTATGCCGGTCAGCGTCTTACGCTTTACGTGAAGTCTTCTTCGCGTTCTGCGGTAGCCTCTTCGCGTCAGCCGCTTCCAGCGGGCAAGTATCACCTCGTGCAGCCAGGAGATTCACTCTGGGAAATTTCCCGGAAATATCAGGGGTTAACGGTTACTAAAATTAAGCAGCTTAATAAGCTTAGCTCCAATAGCATCAAACCGGGTCAGAAACTAATTATTGGCCGGTAACGACTATTTTTAGACAAATTTGAGTACCAAAATGTAGATTACTTCGTATAATTGAACGAAGTACCTAAATCTATATTGGCTCTTGATTTTACCAACATACCTACGACCATTTCTATTCCTTAGTATTGTTGCCATTTTTTTAACCTCCTGCGGAGGGAGTGGAGGTACTCCGGATAGTACCCTGCCTTTGGCTCGGGGAGCGGCGGAGGAAATTATTCTCGTGATGGATTCTGCCGCCTGGCAAGGCGAACTAGGAGATGAGATACGGCAGGTTTTTATGCAAACGGTACCAGGGTTGCCCCAAAGTGAACCCTACTTCGATCTGCGCTACGTAGATCCCTTCAAACTAAATGATGTACTGCGCAGCGCAAAAAACATGATATTTGTAACGACGCTGGATAACCAGAGCGATTCCGGGGAGCGAATGCGGCGATTTTTTACCGAAAGTTCACTCACACGTATTCAGAGTGATTCTAGCTTCTTTAGTTACCCAATTAGTAATGTCTTCGCCCGGGGGCAAAAGAACTTGTACCTCTTCGGTATCAGTGAGGATATTCTACTTAACAATCTGCAGGCCAACCGAAAGCAGATACGGCAGTACTTTTCGGATGCAGAGCGAGACCGAAGGATGCAGGCTCTATATAAATCAGGTGAGCGTCGGGCATTGGAACGAGAACTGTTGCAGGATCATAATTTCTACATTCGTATTCCGCAGGATTACGATCTGGTTCCTACGGAAGATAGCGTGGAACAGTTTGTCTGGTTACGCCAACTTGGCCAAACCGGAGAGGCCGATAAAAGCATTATCATTACCTACAAGGATTACACCTCAGAAGAACTATTCCAGTCGGAAAATATCATGGAGTTTAGGAAGGAAACCTTAGGTAAAAATATTGTCGCCGACGATCCTCCCGGTTTTATGGACATTCAGGAGATAGTGCCTATTGTTTACGACACGATTAATTTTGATGGTAAGTTTGCTATTGAAGCCCGTGGACTTTGGAAAATGAGTAATATCACAATGGGTGGCCCTTTTGTGAGTTACGCATTTGTGGATGAAAGCCTCAATCGCATCTATTACGTCGAGGGCTACGTTTTTTTACCGAATAGAAATAAGCGGATGCATATTCGGGAGCTAGAAACCATCCTACGAACGTTTCAAACGGAAGCTGAGTACCGAGAAGGTCAGTCGGCAAGCTAGAAGGAAGGACGAATGTCTGTGTTGGGGCGTGATAGGGTTTGCTGAAACTTAGCTTATTCTTATATCGATACTAATACTCAACTGTGCTATGCGGCTTGCATTACTTTTTCTGCCAGTACTGCTATTTCTGTGCTGTGGATCACCAGAAAACACAATTCAGCCTGAATATAAGTCCCTCACAGAAGCGGTTTATGCCTCTGGAACCATACAGCCAGACAACGAATACCAGGTTTTTGCTCCTATCGGTGGAATACTGCGACAGCGTTTGGTACAGGAAGGAGAAACAGTAAGCGAAGGACAGCTTTTATTTACTATTACGCAGGAAGCCAATGACTTACGTCTGGAGAGTGCTACCCAACAATTGGCAACGGCTCGTCGTAATGCATCGGAAAATTCAGCGTTGTTATCAGAGTTGCGCCTCGCGTTGGAAAGCGCCTGGCAGCAGTACGTAAACGATTCTACTTCCTACCAGCGCTACCAGAACCTTATGAAGCAGAATGCAACTACGCAGGTTAATCTTGATAATGCCCGGTTGCGTTTTATTGCCTCAAAAAATGGCTACTTGGCGGCACGGCGTACCTTGGATCAGCGAGAAGATGACCTTCAGGATCGGCTGACTGAAGCTCGCATTACCTACCAGATAGCGGCTAAAGCGCAGGGCGATGCTTTGGTTCGCAGCCGAATAAACGGTACGGTATACAATATTGTCCCGGAACCGGGGGAGATGGTAAATATGAACCAACCACTGGCCCGGGTAGGTAACGATTCTCTATTAACGCTTCAGCTTTTGGTAGACGAGCGAGATATTGCAAAGATACAGGTAGAACAAATCGTGAATTTCACTACGGATATTCTGCCAGACACCATACTTACCGCTGAAGTGAGCTTAATTCATCCCTACCTTCGCCAAGCCGACCGATCATTCACCGTAGAAGCCTTTATACCCCCAACCGAACTGCCGTTGTATCCGGGTAGTACGGTGGAGGCCAATATCATTATTCAGCACAAAGAGAGCGCACTGGTGATTCCTAAAACCGTATTAGTGGGAAGGGATAGTGTTTGGATAAACCATGATGGCGAACGCCAAAGAGTTAAGATTAAGATAGGAGTAGAAAACATGGAGATGGCTGAAGTGGTAGACGGACTTACCGAAGAATCTCAAATTTATCTGCCATGAAAGATTTCCCCCTCATTTTCCAGATAGCTCGTACTCATCTGCTCTCACGAGTAAAGCAAACCATTGTGGCTATGTTGGGAGTTACGTTTGGTATTAGTCTGTTTATTGGGATGGTAGGGTTGATGACCGGGCTAAACGATTTTACCGAGGAGCTAGCAATGACTTCTACTCCTCATATTCATATTTACAATGATGTGGCAGTTGATCGCAAAACTATTCTGGATTCCAGCAATCCTGATGGTTTCAATGTGGTACACCACCAGAAACCTAAAGATGAAAAACAGAACCTGAAGGATGCTTTCCAGATAGTACGGGTCATTCAACAGGATAAACGGGTGCTGGGCGTAGCCCCTTCAGTGGCTACTCAGGTATTTTATAATTACGGCCCGGTGCAACTGAATGGCAGTGTGTTGGGAGTAGACATTTTAGCTGAAGATCAAATGTTTGACTTACGCGATAAGCTCCGATCTGGTACGCTGGAAGATTTACTCAATACTAATGATGGCTTAATTATGGGTGTAGGGCTAGCTCGTAAACTCAATGTGCAAACGGGAGATCGAGTGACGATTACTACTCCGCAGGGCTACACTATGAAACTACGAGTGGTAGGCACCTTTCAGATGGGTATGGGTGCTATCGACGATGTGCGGAGCTACGCCAATATTACTACGGTGCAGAAGATCATGCAGAAGGATAATCAGTACGTCACTGATATTAACGTAAAGCTGAAAGATCAATCAGAATCAGAAGCTTTGGCAGTAATATATCAGCGGCTGTTTGGCTACCGTTCAGTAGGTTGGGAGGAAGCGAACGCAACTTTGATCATCGGTAATATTTTCCGTAACATACTTACGTACACAGTTTCTATTACCCTGCTAACCGTAGCTGGCTTCGGAATATACAACATCCTGAATATGGCAATCTATAATAAGATGAAAGATATTGCTATTCTAAAAGCGATGGGTTTCTCAGCTCAGGATGTAACGCAGATTTTTCTCACTCAATCCATCATCATTGGATTGTTAGGAAGTCTGGCGGGGCTAGTGCTGGGATATCTACTTGCCTACGGCATTTCCAAGGTGCCCTTTGATGCCGGCGACGTGGTAAATCTGACCAGTCTTCCGGTTAATTTTAGTATTACCTACTATATCATTGGTATCGTTTTCGGGATGTTGACGACCGCTATGGCAGGTTATCTGCCCGCCCGAAAAGCGGGAAAAGTGGACCCTATTGAAATACTACGCGGATAACGGCCAAACACTTATGTAAACTATGCCTTCAGTACTGGAAGCCAATCAGATAAATAAATACTTTTACGAGCCCACTAAGTTTCAGGTGCTGAAGAATGTTACTTTCTCTATTGAAAGGGGGAGCTTTGTAGCTATTATTGGTAAGTCAGGCAGCGGTAAATCTACCCTAATGTATTTGCTTTCCACGATGGATACTGATTATGAAGGTGAGATTATTGTGAATAAGGAGCAACTTACTGGTAAAAAGCAGAAAGATCTGGCTAGGTTTCGCAATGAAAATATCGGGTTTGTCTTTCAGTTTCACTTCCTGCTGCCGGAGTTCTCGGTACTGCAAAACCTAATGCTGCCGGCGCAGAAACTAGGCCGTTGGTCGGACGAGGAAATTGAGCAGCGAGCTTACGATCATCTTAAAACTTTGGGGGTAGCGGATCAGGCTAGTAAGTTGGCAAACAAGCTTTCGGGTGGGCAGCAGCAGCGGGTGGCCATTGCCCGGGCACTAATGAACGATCCACTCATTGTGATGGGCGACGAACCCACAGGTAACTTGGATTCGGTAAACTCCGAAATTGTTTTTGATACCTTCCACCAGATTTCTCGCGAGCAGCAGCAAACCATTATCATGGTCACCCACGACGAAGATCTGGCCGCCCGAACTGACCAAATTATTGAGCTAAAAGATGGGGAAGTAATTCGTCATTGAACAGTTAATCGCCCCAATGGAATCGACTGCTTTAAATAATTGAACTAATTTGGTTTATCGTAGCGTAATCCCTTCCGACCGATAGAGATATTCCGAAGTATTGAATGGACTGCTTAAGTCTGGCGTAACTTTTCCCACGGTCCGGTTACAGCCAGCGTTAATCCTTCGTTTTGCACGTTGACAAAGAAAGTTTGTCCTGAGGGTGAAAAGCAGGCTCCTGCCAACTCAGAATCCGAACCTACGTTGCGCCCAATGGTGTAAATGTTACCCTCCGGCGTAATACCCCGAATATGTGAGTCCGCCTTATCTTCTACCAGCACCACATCACCCCAAGGGGCTACGGTCAGGTTATCGCACGATTTGAGTAGGTCGGTATCATTGGGTTCGGCAAACAGGGTGAGGGTTCCGAGGGCTTCCTTTTCGCGAGAGGTTCCCTCGTAGGGACTAGGAATGTACTTAAATACTTGACCTGCTAACTCCCGACCTCCATTAGTACAGGCGAAATAGACTTCGTTATTACCAAACCACATGCCCTCACCCCGAGCGAATAGAGCCGCTCCAGCAGCGTGCCCCCGTAATCGCAAATCATCCTCCGTTGGCTCTACATCCTCTAGTGTAATCCAGCGGACAGGCAGTGGTTGGTTTACGGCAATTGCTTGCTCTTCCCAGTTCCGAGTATCCAACATATGCTGACCCTCTACTACCAATGCCTGGAGTATTCCTCCCTGTTGCAATTTTTCCGGAGCATTGGGAATAAAACGGTAAATCAGGCTATCGCCCTGGTCTTCGGTTTGATACACAATGCTGGTAGTTGGGTCTACACATACAGCCTCATGGTTGAAGCGCCCCATAGCCCGTAGCGGCACTGGTTTAATTAATCCTTTTCCGCCTGCCGGAATTTCAAAGTTATAGCCGTGGGCAGTTTCGTGACCTTCACCAGCCGGAGTAACGTCTTCTTCGCAGCTAATCCAGGTGTTCCAAGGAGTAAGGCCGCCCGCGCAATTACGGTTGGTACCAATCAGACTTAGGTACTGCTCCTTAACGGTTTGGGTAGCTTCATCGTATACCACGGTGGTTGTACCGCCCAATCCAGGTTTTTCGCCCGAACCGTAGTCAAAAAAGTTAGCTTTAGCCAGTTTCTGAAATAACACGTTATCTCCCTTAAAGGGACCGAACTCGGTGGGCGTGGGGCTGTTCTCGTGGTTACGAACCAGTACCACCTGGCTATTCACATCAAAGGCAGCCATTCCATCGTGCCGGTTAGGAACAAAAAAACCGTCGCTCATTTTCTCCCCCCAGCGCGAGATAATTTTGGCGGTAAATCCTTCGGGTAACTCCAACCACTGCTTAGTAGGCGACCAATCGGTAGGAGCTATTGAACGAGCGTTAGAAAGATAACTAGACAGGCCGACAAAGCCTGCAGAAACAGCCAGCGACTGGCGCAAAAATGTTCTTCGGGAAGAATACATATGAGGTGGTTTTTGGCAGATGAGAATATAAACTAGCTTTAATGCGCTGGCTACCCTCTTTGAGTAATAGCATTAAAGAATAGCTATTATTATCCTTACTAATTAATTTCCTTGCGATTTCTCTATATGGTACGGAACGGTGTTCTCGTGAGTGAACGGAGGCACCGCTTCGTTTTGTAGTTCCATAAACTGATTGGGGCCTTCATCCTGTTTTATTAGCTCAAAAGCATCATAAAGTTCCCCCACAGCGGTGTATGCCTCGTAGCGTAGCGTATTTCCATCAATGTTAATAAGTTGAAAGAGCTGGGTATTCTCCGCTGCCCGGTCGCGGGTGGCTTCGTAGTCATCCCAGTCGGGCTTTACATCGTACATCTTGCCACCACTTACTGATACTACGTATATCGTTCCGGTTGCATCACGCATATTTACTCCGTCGGGTATATTCTCTGCTAATGGTTCTACCCGACCCCGGGCATAACTATGATCATGACCTTGCAATACAATATCTACTTGATGCTTATCAAAGATCGGTTTCCATAATTCTCTTAGCCCTTCATTGTCTCGGTTACCTGAGGCTGAAAATAACGGGTGATGGAAGGTTACCACCGACCATGGGTGAGGATTCTCAGACAGCACTTGATCTACCCACTCGGCTTGCCGCTCGTGCAGCAGGTTGGTGTTAAGGGCAACGATACGGGTTCCCTGATAATCTACGTAGTAAGCCTGTTCCTTGAGGCTATCGGGACCGTTTTGGGGTAAGGTGAACTGCGGATGCCATTGTACTGAGATATGGCTAATATCCTGTTCTTCTTCCAACTCAGTGTAGCCTTCGTACTCGTGGTTACCTGGTAGGGGCAAACTAGGTAATGTCCGGTGAATCCAGCCCCCGGCGGTAAACCACTCGTGCCACTCCAACTCGCTATGAGCATCATTCACCAAATCACCCGCGTGGATGATAAAACTTGCGTCGGGAGCCGTTCGGTAGCTCTCTCGGATCAGTCGCGACCATAAATCCAGTAAATTATTCTGAGCATCGCCTACGTACAGAAATGAGAAGGGTTTAGGCTCTTCGCTGGCAGTCCGAAATTGAATCCACTCACTCCAGTGCTCTCCATCACCTACCCGGTAGGCGTACAATGTATCGGGAGTAAGCCCAGTAAAGGTAACCGAATGATAGTTTGCTTTGGTTTCAGCACTCTTCACTCGAGAGGCATCCATCGTTTCGGTAGTAGCAGCTACCCGTTTGGCATTACGCCAGAAACGAGGGGCTGCCGTAGCAATGGCAATCTCGCCAAAGGCTTGTTTGGTACGAGTATCAGTACGCCAAGTGGCACTCATGGTAGTAGTCGGATCGTCCGAAAAGTTAAGCACAATATGATCAGGTTGCTCGGAAGGCAATCGCCATTTGACGGGTAAGTTCGGGCGAGTATATTCTTCTTGGGCGTAAGAAAATGAGCCAGCTAAAAGTATAGTGATTAGTATTAAAACAAGTTGCGTTTTCATGGCAGGAAGATAGTAAATTATACGTTGATCACGAACCCAAAAGTAAGAAGTAACAAATAATTAATAAAGGTTATAATGACCGATATTCACTACACGTTTAGCATTAACATGGGTTTTAGCAATAGCGAATTCATCAAGGTTTACTTTGATTACGCAATAATTAATTGGACGACTTTACAAAAAGTGCCATTTTGTAGGCATGAGTTTCAATCTACTAAAGGCTAACTTCTTGAAGCATACTAGCTTGACAGATGACGAGCTAAATAGTATCAACCATTATTACGAAGAAAGACAGGTAGACAAAGGAGAATATATACTTAGGCAAGGAGATATTTGTCGCTTCGAGGGTTTCGTAACAAAGGGTTGCTTTGAGATCTCGACTACTGATTCTCAAGGCAATGAGAGGATTTTATACTTCGCAGCACAAGATTGGTGGGTCATGGAGATTGATAGTTTTATTAGTCAAACCAGTTCGGAGCTAGATATAAAGGCGATTGAACCCAGCCGATTATTGGTAATTACGAAAACCGATAAGGAAAAGCTCTACCAAGAAGTCCCAAAAGCGGAGCGTTTATTCCGAGTTATGTCCCAACGAGCGGTTGTTGCCTGGCAAAGACGATTAATAAGAAATCATACGATGACTGCCGAAGAGCGCTATTTTCATTTTTTGAAAACCTATCCAGAAATCTCACAACGGATTACCAATAAACAGATAGCCAGCTATCTAGGCATCACTCAGGAGTTTGTAAGTAAAATCAGGAAAAAAAACCTTAGTAGAGGAAAGTGATTATAGGGTGAATCGTTTATTGAACTAGTTTAAGGGTTTTGATAATCGCATCTCATAAGTTTGCAATCGATATCAAAAATCCTCAAAAATGAAATATCCCATTTTAATCATCACTGTTTTGTTCTGGTCAGGATTGTGTGCTGATGTGTTCGGTCAGAAAGTGGGAACGTATGTTTTTGCCAGAACCCCACAATTAATGAACTATAATTTCGAGAGCAAACAAGCTACCTATACCCAGGGTATTTCTGCCGGAGTGGGGCTATATCATAAATCCAAGTTTTTAGAATTAGCGACTTTCATCTTTGATGGAAACTCCTACGGATATTATACTTTCTTTGGTACTACGCTAAAATCTACGGATTTGGGCAAATCGTTTAAGTTAAATACGAACTGGTTTGGTGAAATCACGACCTTGCCGTCACAACCAGAAATATCTAACCCTACATGGATATACACTAGTGGAATATGTCTCTTACCGAATGTTCAAATCCAAAAACTAAACGTGGGAGTAGCCATCTGTTCGGGAATTGCCTATCAAGATGAAGCATTTAGTTTCAATAATAGATTCATATTCAACCTGTCGTATTCTTTAGCTAGAAATAAATCGAAATAGAAAATCGGCTGATCTCTAACGTTTATTGAACTAGTTCAAGGATTTTGACCACTGTATCTGTCATCTTTGCACTTAAATAAAAAGTTCACTGGAAAATGAATCGAGCCGTAATCATCGCCACCCTTCTATTTTGGTTCAGTATTACTTCTGAAGTTTTTGGTCAACTGCAACTGCCAGGCGACCTCACTACCGAACAAGCGATGATGATCTTAAACGCGGCTGAAGAGAAAGCTGCTTCCGAAGATATTCTAATTAATATTGCTATTGTTGACGCAGGAGCTAACCTGAAATCATTTTTACGGATGGATGGGGCTTACCTGGGAAGTATTGATGTTGCCATCAAAAAAGCAAAAACCGCTCGTCTCTTCAACGGCCCAACCGGTGAACTTGGTAAAATAACGCAACCCGGTGGAGCTATTTACAATATTGAGCACTCCAATGATGGGCTGATTACCTTCCCAGGAGGTGTGCCAATTAAAGATCAAGACGGTACAATCATCGGAGCTGTTGGGATTAGCGGTGGTACCATAGAGCAAGATCACGATATAGCTACGGCAGCGGCTGAGTCCATTTTATAGAATTATCTTTCAGTACTTTATGAAAATACTACACCTAATACTTCTACTACTATCGACTTTCATTGGACAACTACTTTACGCCCAACCGCAGTTTTCTATTAATGAGGTTGATTCTGCTGAAACTTCAGGGAATACCGTGACTTGCGTGGTGCATCAGCAAGGTGCTCGGTATTTTTTGTACTCAGGCGGAGATCATGCGTTTCTGGATGCTTTTGAGATAAGTACTAATGGTGATCTAACTCCGATTGAAAGCTACGAGACACCTACAACGAGAAACAGGGCAGGCTTAGTAGGTTTACGCGGAATTGTGACAGATACGGTGCATGGAAAGAATCTCCTCTTTGCCGGACTGAAAGGAGAAGGAGCAGTAGAAGTCTTCGAGATCCAAAATAATGGTGAACTGAAAAAGGTATTTCTGCTCGAGGATACCGACTCTACCTACGTGGATGTGGTCATTACTTTGCAAGTAGTTCACATGGAAAATGATAGCTATCTCTTTGTTGGCGGATTGGAGAAGCAGCCCGGTATGAGTTCCTATAAAATTATGCCAGATGGAAGCTTGGAACATATACAATCCAAGCCCGATACGGATGAAATATTCAACGACGGCATTATCGGTATGTCGTTGCACCGAGTAGATGGAAAGACCTTCTTGTTCACCGGGGGCTTTCATGACAATGGGTTGAGTAGCTTCCGGGTTTATGAGGATGGGACCTTCGAGAATGTTAGTAATATGGGAGATACTGAAACCAGATATCTCAATGGTACTTATCCGGTTATATCCAGTTCACTGGAGGGATGGAACTTCGTAGTAGTGGGGCATCGGCATCACATTTACTACACGCCTAGCCCCTGGGTTAAAGACCGGGAAAGCTATTATTATCACGGAGACGCCATTAGCGTTTTTATGGTCAACCAAGATGGCGAAATATTGCCCCGCTCAATTTTCCGAGGAAACAGTGAGACGCTTATCAAAGGGCAAACCAGACTACAAAAACTGTCGCTAAGTGAGAAATATGATTTGGTTGCTGCGGCTACTCGTGACGATCAGAGTATACAGTTATGTGTACTCGATGGGAAAGGTTTACTGACTGATGCCGGAAAAATGAAAATAGGTTTTCCGGTGTACTACGGTTTAGCAGGTCAGGAGATAGACGGAAAACTGTTTCTATTCGCAGGTGCAGTAAGTGATAGTAGAATCGTCTCCTATCAACTAGATGAAAAGTAATTTTCAAAACCTAAATTTTAATATCATGAGAACTAACAATTGGATATTCTTGAGTCTGATTGCAGTAATTATTATTGCAGGCACTTCCTGCTCCTCGAGCAATGCAAACAGTAGTGAGGAAGTAACTGTCGTAGAGAAAAATGACGTACTGAGGCATGTAGTTGCTTTTCAGTTTAAAGATGAGATTTCCGCAGAGCGAAGAGAACAGGCTGTTAAAGACTTTCTGGATTTGAAGGAGCGTATCCCAGAAATCCTTTCATTTGAGGGCGGGGAAGATGTAAGTGTAGAAGGGTTTGCCAAAGGATTTACGCATTGCTTCATTATAACCTTTGCTGATGAGGCAGCTCGGGACATCTATATACCACATCCAGCCCACATAGAGCTGGCGGAAAAAAATAAGCCACTAATGAAGGATTTATTAGTCATTGATGTGCCAGGAGAGATATAGAACCGATTTCTCTATACATTGACAATGTGCGCGTTTTCAACGCGCACTAGTTTAGTCAATTAGTACGCTGCCGCACTACTTCATACAGGCTAATAGATGCAGCTACTGATACATTAAGCGAAGCAATGGCGCCAGTCATGGGAATTTTTACCGCAGCATCCGCTAGTTTAAGATAAGCCTCGGAGATGCCGTCTTCTTCTGAGCCAAATAACAAGGCTACCGGACCTAGTAAATCTTGCTGTGGGAGCAGTGCCTCGGCTTTCTCGGTGCAGGCAACTACCCGTATTCCACTGTTTTTAAGATACTTCATAGTGCCCTTTAAATTCTCTTCCCGGCAGATAGGTATGTGGTTAAGCGCGCCAGCTGAAGCTTTCATAGCATCACCTCCCAAACGAGCATTTCCTTTATCAGGAATGATCATAGCGTGTACTCCTAAACACTCCGCTGTGCGGGCAATAGCTCCGAAGTTACGGACATCGGTCACCCGATCCATGATAACCAGTAATGGGTCTTGCCCTCGCTGATAGCATTCATTAATCACATTATCTAGGGAAGCGTAAACTACCGACGATAGAAAGGCAATTACCCCCTGATGATTTTTGCGGGTTACCCGGTTGAGCTTCTCAATAGGAACTGAACTCACGGGTACGTGTTGCTGACGGGCCGTAACTATTATTTCTCGGAATAGCTCGTTCTGAGTTCCTTTTTGTAGCAAGATGCGCTCAATCTCCCGACCGGCTTGCAGGGTTTCCATCACTGCCCGTGTGCCGAAGGCAATATCGGATTTAGGGTGGCTCACAGGGTTTTTCGTCCCTTTCTCCAGAGGTCTATATTACGGAACCAGAAGCGCTTAAAGTCTTCGTCGCGCATCAGGTTATAGTGCTGATCAGTAAAAATATTTTTCACTTTGGTGAAGGTAAATGAGGTGTTTACCAGGTTATTATCGGCGGCGTAAATCCATACTTCTTTATCACCGTCACGGTACACATCGTCAGGTTTTCCGTATAGCGTGTAGATCATTCCCATACCGGTTTTCCATCCTTCTTTGTAGGTGGTGAACAGTTGGTTTGCTTTGGCTACTTGCTGGTAGTAGTCGCGAATGATCATTTTGGCGCGCTCTTGAGAACGGGCTACCCGTATCCAATAACTATCTAAAGCAAGTTTAGGGTTCTCAGGGTCTTCTAGCTCAGCTACTTCTTCAGAGGTACTGATATACCGAAGTGGCTCGGTCAGTTCATCTACTCTGACCAATCGAGGATAGTAAGCGTCCTCTACCCGGAACGAAATACCAGAAAGGGAGGTAGTGTCCAGCTGCACAAAGTATAATCCCTTGTTTTCAAAACTCATTGGGGCATCCAGAGCAACTCGGAGCAATGAGTCGACCGTAAGCTTTTGCTGAGCTTCCCTACGGGTACTAAGTGGAGGCGGGTTAGCATCAAAGTTTTGACCATAGTAGTAAGAATAAGCTACTGAATCGGATTCATCCAAAGAAACCAATCGTACCGATTGATCCTGGGGAATGTAGTTAGAAAATACCGGAATGTCTTCTGACTCTCGCATTAGCAGTAGCGAGGACAGCGGAAAATTCTGATCATTATCTAGGGCTACATCAAACCGCATAGGTAGCTCGGCACCACCTACACTAAGTGTTACATAGAGAAACATGTAATTGGCATTCTCCTGAAGGGGTACAGTAACGCGGTAGTATGAGGCCTCTCCTTCTTCCTTGATTAGCTGGCTGGAGGAAAGAGATTGGGTGCTAAGTACCGTCTCTGTGGTATAGTCAGCTCGTATCACATACTGAATAGATGGCAAAGTTATTCCAGGACGGCTAATAACCTATAGGAAGACAAATGCATCGGTATAGTTTTTAGCCAACTGAGAGTATATATGTACCGGAGAATCTGGGATA